>CEUJ01169912.1_pt1 | contig 17161 bp, 4 predicted proteins | sample 361531 | NCBI WGS metagenome assembly CEUJ01 (sample SAMEA2622842, study PRJEB7988) | marine metagenome | biome: marine biome (ENVO:00000447); feature: marine epipelagic mixed layer (ENVO:xxxxxxxxx); material: "saline water (ENVO:00002010), including plankton (ENVO:xxxxxxxx)" | depth 140 m | reverse complement strand
CTTAACAAAATCCTTTACAAAAAAAAAAAATAAAAAGTAAAATGTCCGTTTTCCCAGAAAAAGTTGCGTGTGATTTTTCAAACATTGGGGATTTCTTAACCTTACGATAATTTACAAGGTTACTAAATTTGAATAATATAAGTATATGTATTTTTAACTATTTTATCTTCAGCAATTACATTTATTTTAACTCTAATATTAGATATATTTTGAATATTTAGTACTTCTGTATTATCATCATTTTCAATTCTTTTAACTGGCTTACTAACTATACTTAATTTTATTCTTGAAGCTATATCAGTATATATATCAGTTCCAACAGGTAATGTTAATGTTGGATTTATTATAGTATTATCTCCATTATCTAATTTAATTGTTTTCTCATCTATTTGATTTATAAAATATTCGGTACCAATACTAAAACTAGTATTTAACTTATCATTATTTGAACCAGCAGAACCAGTACCAGCCCATTCATTATCAGGATCAGTAGTTTCTTTTTTGAGTTTCACTTTTTTGTCAATATCAGTAAATTTTTCTCCCATACCCATAATTTTTGATATATCTACTGTATCTATTTCAAAACCAACTTTTGTATTATTCCACCCCAATATTGGATAATCTATATAGAAATCATGCAATTTATTAATTAATGTATCTTTATATATATTATTATTTTTATTTAATGTTAATATATTATCTATAAATTCTTTACATGTTTCCTTAAATATTATATATTTACCATTACTGTCCATGTATTCTATAGTAGTATGTATTGTTGAATATGGATCTGTCTTTTTTATATTAAAAGATATATTATTAATATTATCACTAGTTGTTATAATATTCTTAGTTAATACATTTTTTACATTTTTATTTAATATACTTGAATAATACCTATTATATTTATTAAATTTTCTTATATTAGATACATTTGTAATAATTACATCGTCTAATGTAGTTATTTTATTTGGAAGTTTTTGAAGTATAAAATTATATAATTCTGTACTAGCAGAAGTATCTTCTGGTAATACGGTTATTGAAAAATTACTCTTAAAATAAGTTGGTGTAAATATATAAGAATAACTATATTTATCTGTTATATTTATATTATTTTCTTTTTCATTTTTATTATTTATTGTTAATTCAGATATTGTTGAATAAATATTTTTTAATATTATTTTTAATGTATTTTCAACACCTAGTGTAAAATAAATTATATCATTTGTTACAGGCAGATTCTTATTTTTATAAATTTCTTTATTATTTGAATGAATAGATATTTTTTCTATTTTATTTTCAGTTGTTTTTGTTTCTATTCTTTCTAAATTTATTACATATTTTTTATCTATTCCTGATTGTGATTTAATATTTAAATCTACTTTTACTTTTGTATCAAAATAATTTTCTGATTTTATTGAAGAAATATCTACTATTGGTTTTGAAGTTGAATTATTAATAACAGGTAAAAATGTATTAATTGAATCTTTTATACTTGAAGCAGTTGCATTAAATGTAACAAATTGATTATTAGGAATTAATGTAAATTCTAATTTATTATTAAAAATATATGTATCAACTAATGGATATGTAGTAATAAGTGAATTATAATCTGTAAGAATATTATTATCTGATATAGATAATTGTAAATCAGATAATTCTGCATCCGTAGATTTAATATAATTTATATTATCTAAATTATAAGAATGAATATTAGATAAATTATTAATATTATGAAGTGAAGTTGTAAAATAAACAGCAATAAATGTAGGATTAAATTTCTTAACTAATGTAGGAGTAATTATATTAAAATCTATATTAGTCATAGGTTCATTTATTACATTTCTTTTTCTATAATAACCTAATAAACTTAATAATAATTTACTTACATATTTATTTATATCATTATTTGTTGTTAATAATTTATCATATAAAATATCATTTAAATGCATAGAAGTTTCTCGTAATGTATTATTATTATCATTTGTTATAGTTCCATTCATATTTAAATTATCAATCGCGCCATTTACCAATTCATTTATATTATTTGTAGTTAATTTTTTACCTGATATTTCTGAATATGAATTATAAATATTATATAAATTTGAGGTATTTGAAATATCAATAGTAGATAAAGTTAATATAATATTTATATCAGTATCTATTGATATTTTAATTTTATCATTATTTTTATATCCTTTTCCTACATTTATTATTTTAATTGTACAACTTATTAATGTTATTTCTGAATTTGTATATGTTATTTTTAACTTATCTATACGTAATGTAATATCACTTCCTATAGAATAATTTATATTTGATATATTAGAAGAATTATAATATATATTCATTTTATTTATATCTGTTTTAGTTATTCTTGTATCTTCTATAAATATAACATTACTATCTAAATTATTTTGATATAATACAGAAATAGGACTATTACTAATATATTTATAAATGGATAATAATGAAGTATTACCTTTTAAGGGTGAATAATTAAATATATGTGGATATGTATAAATATAAGAATGAACTAATAATTCTATTATTTTTTCTAATGTAATATCAAATTTATTTGTATGAGATATATTTTTAGTATAATCATAAGTAATATTAATTTTACTATAATCAATATATATATTATTACTATGTTTATTTGAATTAAAATAAGTAGTTGAAATAGTATCTATTGATATATCATTATTATGCAAAATAATATATGAATTTTTAGATAATATTGAATTTAAAATATTATTATCATAAATAGTTTTATCTTCATTATAATCTAATATTTTAGCTAATGTTTTTGCTACATGAATAAATTTTTTCTCATTTTCTAATTTATTTTTATTATCAAATAAACCAATTACATGAATTCCATATATACTTATATATTTATCTATATTGGAAATACCAGTTTCTGTGTAATATAAATTACATAAATTATTATTATTATTATATATATTTGTTTTATATAAATTTAATGTATATTCAAAACCCTTAACATCAATAATAAAATATTTATCATTATTACAAGAAATAGTTATACTTGTACCTGTATATAAATGTTTTGTTGTTGTATTAGGTTTTAATACTAAAATATTACCATTTTTATTTATATTTGTATTAATATAATATATATTACTTGTAGAATGAATAAATAATTTTTTACTTATAACAGAATTATTTATAATAAATGTATAAGTTAATCCTTCTACAATTTTTGGTAAATTTATATGTTTATCATCATCTAAATCTATAGAAATAGAAGAGTTTGATTCAGATAATTCTAATGTATAATAATCTAATTTTAATTTATCCCCATGATATTTATAATAATCATTTGTAGGAAATATATTATTTATATTTGGAATAATACCATAATGTATTTGTTGAGAATTAGTAGAAATAAAACCTAATAATTTAGATAGATTTGTTTCAGTAATTTTAAAAAAATCACTAGAATGAGATAATTTATAACGATCATTTTCAATAACTAATGTATAATTATCTACTGAAATTATATTTGATAGTAAAACTAATAAATCTGTAGTTATATTTTGATTTGAAATACTATATTGATATGTTTTATAATTTTCCAAAGGTAAAATATAACTTTTATTATTTAAAATAATAGTATTATTTAAATTATCTATTGTTACTGGTTTATAATATATATACATTAATTTATGAATATTATAATTTATACTATTGAAATAAATATTAGCAGTTGTATTTGTTATTTTATCACCACCATTACCAGTATTAAGATTATTTATTGCCGAATTTTCAGTAATAATAAAATCAACACCTTTTAATCTAATTTTACCGTTAGAATCACCGGGAATTGCTAATTTATATAATGTATTTTTATTAATAATTTTAGTCCATATCTTAGGTATATTTTGTGATTGTTCCGAGGTTGAATAATATATATCTTCTGCAAAATAAATTTCTGTATCAACAGATAAATTTTTAAAATTATCACCTTTTATTTGTAAAATATTATTATTTTGTCCAGCTTGTTTTGGTAATACTAATGATATTTCTTCTGAAGGTATAGAAACTTTAATAGTATCATTTATACGTAATGAAATTTCATAAGTATTATTATTAATAGTAACAAAATCGGTTTCTTTAATATTAATATTATTTATTAATCCTGAGAAATCATAATTATATAAAATGAAAAATCCTAATGGTTGATAAAATTGATAAATATAATTAGAATATAATGTAGGTATATTACTAGAGTTATTAAATAATAAGTTATTTGAATTATTATCATATGTTACATTATATTTTATAATATGTTTATCTGATAAATATGTAATAAAACTACTATTATTAATATTTGTTGTAATATTATTTTTACTTAAAATGTAATATAAATTAGAATAATTATTTAATAATAATGGATTTATTATATCAATATTTTTTATATTTAAAACGTCTAGATCTACTAAATTAAAATAATTAGTAGATAAATTTTTAGTAGAAAAACTATATTTTTTATATTTATAAAAGATTGCAGGATTTAATGTATTTGTTTGATTTAATAAAAATTTTTCTTGACCAACATTAATATCTATTGAATATAATTGTTTATTTGGAATATAAACCATATTTTTATTATAATTTATTGTTGAAACATTATTTATATTACGTTCTATTGATATATTTTCTAAATAATAACTATCCTTATTTGATGTTAATATAAATGAATTACCCTTAACAATATTTTTAAAAATTAACTCCTTATTATATTTTAATTCTATATTTTTATTTAATGATTCGTCAATATATCCATATATATGACTATTTGTAGTAAATGAAATTAAAAATGACTGATTAGTTATAGGATTAATATTACTATTTACAACAATAAATTTATATTCTAATGAATAATTAGGTAAAGGTAATTTTATAATTGTATTATTTTTTATATCTAAAAATATAGTAGAATTATATTGAGGCAATGTAAAAATATCTGATGTAATATTTAAATCTGTTATATCTGAATTTAATTTATTTGAATATAAACCAACAGTTGTAATTTTAATATTTTCATTAAAAATATTATCATTATCTATATCTTTTGGAATTTCGAATGTTATTATAGAATTTTCTTTACCAGGAAAATAATTAGGTGTATAAGATATAATATCTGTTGGAAAATCAATATATTCTTGTGTATTATTAATTTGATATTGTAATTTTAATTTTAATGGTTCAAATAAATCTAAAAATGTTGTTTTAAATAATATACTATTAAATAAAATAGTATCTTTATTGTTATTAAAATGTGTTGAATTTTCAATAAATAAATTATTTTGATTTATATTTAATGTATTTATATTAAAATCCTTTATTTTATTTAAGTTAAATATTAATTCACCATTATAACCTGCTTGACCAATATATTGTAATTTATAATCTTGTTGTTCTGAATTTATATAATCATTACTACTATCATTTCCATTATATTTTTTATTTAAATATACAATATATTTACTATCATCATTTATAGAAATATTATGTAATTCTGAAATATTTATATAAATTAATATATTTGATTTATTTGAAACTATTTTATATTTATTTTCAATTATTTCTGAATAAATTGTTTTATCTGAATATATTAATATTTTATTATTTATTTTTGATTTATATATATTTGTTAATGGTTCAATATTATTACTATCTTTAATATTTATATCAAATGTAGATTCATTTTCAATATCAAAAATATTTGTAAAATTATTATATATATTAATTTTATTTATATAATTACTTATATAATATACATTATTTTTAAATTCAACTTTGTTATTTATTACAGATTTTTTATCTACTAAAATAGGTATATATTCTATAAATTTATTTGTTATTGATTTAAATGCATCTCCAGTATTTGTTCTAACATAATAACCTTGTTTTAATTTATTTACTAAATTATTTTCTTCACCAAATTCACATTCAAATTTAAAATATAATTTATTATTTGAATCATATAAATCTGAAATATAAGGTATATTGACTGTTAAAACATTATTTCCTGTTAATTCACTTGTTGTTAATATTTTAGTATCATTTATATTAACAATATTTAATTTAGGTGATAATATTTGATAATATTTATCAACATTATTAAAAGTATCTTTTATCAAAAAATTTGTATGAATTTTAAAAGTATATGAATGATAAGGTTTTAATATTAATACCATATCATCTATTGAATTTACATTTAATTTAATAGAATAATATTGAGTACCTGCTAAATTTACTGTTTTATATAATTTAGGTATAATTTCAAATTCATTTGGTGTATTTATTTGTCTTATATTTAAATTTTCAATATTAACAAAATTTGATAAATTATTTAATCTTGTCACTAATTTATTAGTTGTATTTTTATTTGTATCATTATCTAAAATAGAAAATATATTTATTGTATCATATTTAAAAAATGTATTATTTAAACTAATATTACTATTAATAATATCTTCATTTGAATTTGTTTTGTATTTTTCTGAATTATTAGAAGATATATAATATTTTTCTTGATTGTTATAAGTAGTGTTATTTGAATTATAATAATTTAAATAATATTCATTATTTAATGTAGAAGTAATAATTTTATTATTTACTAAGTAATCATTTGTACTAGGTGTAAATACACAATTATTTGTTTTTAAAGATACAATTTGATTTTTAGTATTTATAGTATCAAAATGAAGATAATTTGGTGTAACAATTTTACCACCCTTAAATTGGAATATTTTAAGTGTATAATCTGTTGTAATAGTTATATTTTCATATAATTTAAAATCATCATCAAATTTAAGATTTATACTATAATTATAATTAATAGTAGAACCAATTATTTTACTTTTATTACAAATAATAGTACCCTTATATATTTTTTTTGCATTATATAATATAAAATAACATCTATCAAAATTTATATAATTATAATTAGTAGAAGTATTAAAATAAATATCTTCTGAATTTTCTAAAAAGGGTATAATATTTATATCAAGGACTCCATTTATTTTTTCTAATTGTATATTATTTGTTTCAATATTACTATTACTATAATAATCTAAGTTACTTAATGTAGAAATATTTATACTAGATTTAAATTTACTTTCATATAAACAATTACTATAATAAAATAATATAGGATTAATATTAGGATTAATATTTAATACAATTTTACTATTTGTTTCTCCACATTTTCCTGTATAAATTATATTATCTGCAACTTTTGTTGTAGCATTTTCATTTATATAAAATATAATATTTTCATCTACTAATGAAGTATCTGAAATATCAATTGTAATTGTTCTAAAATCTGATATATAAAGATTAGTAGAAACAATATTTTTATCTAAAACAGTATCAATAGTTTTAACATTATTAAAAATATTATTATTAAATACAAATTTTTTACTAGTAGTTTTTTTAAAATTATCACCTGAGAAATATTCTGTTTGTAATAATTCTAATGAATATGTATTTAATAAATTTGAATTTGGTAATGTATTATCTGTATCAGATAAATTAAATTGAATAGGTTTAGATAAATAAGTATCAGAAATTTTATTTTCAATATTATCTAAATCATTAATAATTAATTTACCATAATTTACTATATTTTGTTCCACCGTATTTTTTAAAATTTTTAATATATATACATATGTATTTTTAGGATATGTTGTTTGTTCTACACTATTTATAATAGTTTTTTCAGTTACTACAATATTTACATATTGTATTTTATTTGTTTCAGGAGTTATTGTTAATGAATTTGTTGCTACTCCTGTTGAATCATTCATATAAATTTCAATGGTTTTATATTTTGAATGTGTTGTAAATCCTTCAATTTTGAAAGTTTCCACATCCGGATGTACCGAAATTAAATATTCATATACATCTGGAACAAATGAATTATCATTACTACCAGTATTAGGATTATAATGAATTATAAAATATTTATCCGGTAAGGTTTTACCAGACATTGGTGTAAATGTATTTAATGTAAATACGTCTTCAGAAGAATCTGTTAATTTATTATTTGTATTAATATTATTAATATAAGTAATATCAGTATTAATATTTTTTATAAGTAAATAATCATATATTTTATTTGATTCAGTACTTTTAATATTATCAATATCAACAAGTGTATTATCACTATTTAATGGAGCTTTAATTTTATAGTTAGTAAAATCAACATTATCTATATATGTGAAATTATATTGAATATTTTTATGAATATTTATATATTTATTGTATTTAGAATCAAAATTATCATATTTAGAACCAGATACACTTGATATAAATATTTCTGTATCATTTTTATATGCTAATTCATGATTAGAATTATTATTAATACTAAATTGATATAATTTTTCTACTGTTAAAAATTTATTTTTTAAATAAAAATGTGATACATTATTTTGAAATAATTTTTTTAATTCTATATTTGTTTGTGTTAATTCATAATATGTATCTAGATTATTACCCAAAATATTAATACGTTCATCTGTTTTACTATAATCATCCGATAAAAATATATTTTTATCAACAACAATTAACATTTTATAATTTATTAATAATTTATCTTCATTTACTAAACCAGGATCAATATTACTATATAAATTTAGATCTGAATAATAAATACCCGAATAATAAACAAACGAATTCATAAAATTAGTTGTATCTAACGTAAAACCTTGATTTGTATTATAAGTTAAAATATTATTATCAAAACGATCAGAATTAATTACACCATTTGTATCAGACACATATTTTTTAGTGTAATTATTAATAAATATAAAAAATTTAAATCTAGCATTTTTATAGTCAGTTTGGATAAAATTATATTTTTTATTTTGTAATAAAGTTAAAGGTAATTGTAATTTTGAATTATTATCAGTAGGATTTGAATAAAATTCAAAATAAGATAATTTAGGATATAGATTATTATAAACTTCAGAAACATAAATATTAATTGTATTAGAAGAAGTATCTATATTGGATACAGTAGTAGTATAAAATTTATTTAATATTATATTATCGAAATTTAATTTAAATTTTAAATATTGAATTTGTAAATCTTTATAGAATAAAATATGTTTTTTCTCTTCTAATGTAATATTATTTTTAAAAATAACTTCATAATTAGGACTCATTTTATTTAAATAAAAATCATCTACTGTTATTAATGAATTTATTAATTTATTTTCTTTTATAGATACTAAATAATTTACAGGTAAATTTAAAATTTCAACAGAACTACCAATATTTCTTAATAAAGTTGAATAATAATATAATTTAGTAATGGTGTTTGTTTCTAATAATTTTATTTTAATTAAATGAATATTATTTTCCGAATTTGTACTATAAAATATTTCATTTGTTTTATATTCAATCAAAGTATTATTATTTAAACCATCTTCATATAATGATAATCTAAAATTATAACTTAAAACATCAGATATATCAAAATAATATACTGTATTTAATAAAATTTTAGGAATATATTTTTCCATTCCATTTATATGAAAAATATTATTACCATTTTCTGTTTTTTCTAATGTTACTTTAAAAATTCTATTTAAATCTATATCTATATCGGGATTATAATTACTACGATGATATTGTTTAAAATTATATTTTAAACCTCTATATAATTGTAAATTTGCTAATGTAGAAAAAGAAGAATTTGTATAAAATGAATAATTTAATTTATTATTTATATAATCTAATTTTAAATAATAATTACTACCAGTAATATTATCTAAATTATAATTTGATATATCATTTTGGGCAATAGTATATTTTTGATTTTTTATAAATTTAAATGTTTGATTTAAATTATTTATTGTATTTAATTCAGAATCGTATAATGTTATATCATATTTATTTGTAGTATTATTTTTTACTAATTTTGTTGTTAAATTATTATTAGAAATTATATTATCCGGATATTTAATAATACTATCATCATTATCATTAAATTTAAAATCTCTAATAATATTTGTATTATTATTAAAATAAATACCTAATGAATCTCCTTTTTTTAATTTTTTTAAAGTTAAAATATAATTTGTTACACCTTCTAATGTTGTTTTTTCATAAGAAATATTATTTATATAATATTTATATTCTGTTGTAAAAGGATAAATACTATTAAATATAACATTATTTAATCTATTATCTAATGATAATATATTAATAGCACCTCCTAAATTTCTTGTATTTTTATTATAATAATAAATTTTTGTAGGTGTTTCTTTTTGAATTAAATCAATTACTAAACTTACAGAATTATCTGTATTAATTTTTTTTGAAATAAAATTATAATTTTGTATTTTTTTAAAATTAAGTAATCCGTCTTTAATATCAGAAAATTGAATTAAATCATTTATTTTTTGTGTATCACGTGTTATTTCTAAAAGAGAAATAGTATTATCTATTATTATTTCATATTTATTAGAAGTATATAAATCAATATTTTTTAATAATGTATTAGAATCATTATTTTTTATAAAATAATATTCTTCTACTGAATTTATATTTTTAGTTTTTATTAATTTATATATATTATTATCTATAATATTATCATTATCTACAATAAATTCATAAAAATTACCTTCTTTATTATTTTTAAAATTCAATGTAATATTTTTTTCTAAATTTAATAATAATGTTTTTCCTGAATAATTATCATCTATTATAAACTGATTTAATTTAAAATTACCACCAATTACATTATTAAAAGTACTATAATAACTAATATTAATTCCATTTCTAGTTTTATAATCAATATATAATGAAATTATTTTAAATATACCTTCATCTGAAAATGTAGTTGTATAATATTCATTAACAATATCAGGAGTCATAAATTTTAATAAATAATCATTTATATTTGCTGGTTTAACAGAAATACTTAAATTTTGTTTCATTAATGAAAATATATTTTCATCAATTGTTGAACTAGTTTGTTTTGTATTTAAAAATATAAAATCAAAATTATCTAATATTGTTAATGAATTATTTGATAAAATATTAAATTTATAATTATAATGAATAATATTATCATTTGCAGGTAATTTATTATATATTTTATCTTGAATAGTAATATATGAATTTTGCTTAGGTTGAATTATAAATTGATCCAAAAGTAATATAGGAATTTTAAATATTTTTTCAATACTATTTATAGTACATTTTATATATAAATAATATAATTTTGTTGGTAATTCTGCAGGTAAAGTCGATATAGAATCAATTGTTTTAGTAATAAAATCTTCTTTAATATTAGCACTACTAGTAAATATAAATTTTTTTCGTGTATTAAGAATATTATTTATTAATAAATTTGTATTTTGAGTTATTTCACATAAATATGTAATTGTATTTCCTAAATATGTTTGATTTATATAATTTATTGTATATTCTATATCCCTATTTGTAAGTAAAAAATATCTATCATGATTATGATTATAAATAACTGAATTAAATTCATTATAAATAATAAGATTATCAGTAAGACTATTATAATCTATATTTAAAATAGAAGTTTTTGATAAAATTTCAGCACCGTCTATATCAGTATTTATTGATTGTGAATATAAATATCCAGGATATTTTATACTATTATTATTTAAATTTAAAAAATAACCCGGTTCGGCAGTTGTATTAAATAAATCTAAACTAGTATATTCATTATTTGATGAATCTTTTAATTTAAAATTAAATACAGGATATTTATATACATATTTTGTAGAACTTTCAGGAGTATCAAAATTATATGTTATTTCATTATAATAATCAATATAAGTATATAAATAATAATATTGAGTTGTTGTTATATTTGTTATTGTATTATATTCAGTAGATAAAGTATTAAATTTAAAATTATATTTTGTGTTCATTAAAATATAATCTATTGGTTCATTTGTTAATTCATTTATTATATTATATGTATATCCATTTGTAGTATTATTTATATTTACAATATAATTAAAATCATTTGGATTAGGATATTTATTTATGATATTATTAATATTATTATTTGTATCATTTTTTTCTATAATATAATAATTATTTCCATCACAATAAAATTTAATATATTCTCCTTTTTGACATGTATCAAATTTTAATGAAGAACCTAATAAAGCAGAATACTCTATTTTTACATCAGTTCTTTTTAAATATAACCAATCAGTTCCAATAAATTTAGAATTATCTAATGGATTTTGACTTGTTTTAAATGTTATTGAATTTGAAGTTGTTTTATTAAAAATAAATTCATAATTTATACCATTTTTAATTAAAGGTAAGGTTATAACTATATTATTATTTGTACTATCTATTAAATATAATGTTCCGGAAGATAATTTTGTTAAATTTGTATCTACAGAAATAGTATAACTATTTATATTTTTAACAATTAAATTATCAGTTTCTATAAGGTTAAATCTTCCATCTTTCAATACCTCCATAATATTATTAATATATAATATATTATTTAAAATTTTTTAAGTATTAGATTTAAATATTTTTTCTATTTAAATATTAAATGACAAGTGGCATAATACAATTAGTTTCAAATGGAGAATCTACACCATTTTTAACAGGAAATCCACAAATTACTTTTTTTAAATCTTTATTTAAATCTTATTCAAATTTTTATATTACAAAAATAGAACAACAAATAAATGGTACACCTAATTTTGGAAATACAATTGATTGTGTTTTAAGTAAATCCGGTGATTTATTAAAAAATATATATTTAGATATTACATTACCCGATTTAAATAAACCTACAACTGCTTCATGGTATGGATATACTAATAATATAGGTTGTAATATTATTGATTCCATTTCATTAAAAATTAATGATTTAATTATAGATAAAATTTATGGTGAATCAATAGATATATATAATAATATATATGGTATTGATGAAAGTGATTTATTATTAGAATATGAAAGTGAATTTAGTATTAGAAATAGATATAATACAATACCTATTGAAAAAAGACATTGTTATATTAAATTACCTTTTTGGTTTTCTAAAAGTACTGGTTCAGCATTACCATTAATTGCTTTAAATAATAGTAATATTACTATATCTATTGAATTTAAAAAATTTATAGATGTAATTAAAATTGACACTTATAATAATTTGAATAGTGTTACAATAAAATCTGATTCTAATTTTGATTGTAAAATATTTACTGAATCAATATATTTAGATGAAAAAGAACAAAAATTTTTTTCAACTAAACCTCATGAATATTTAATAGAACAATTACAATATAATGGTGACGATATTATTACACGTTTTGAAAAAAAAAAAGATATATTTTTAAATTTTAGAAATCCTCTTAAAGAATTGATATGGGTTATATCAGTTGATAATACAAATATTGATAAAAATTTAGAAAATGATTATAATAGTATTACAAAATATACTAGTTATTATTCTAATTATAAAGATACTTTTGATACATTAACTATAAAATTAAATAGTATGACTTTATTAGAAGACGAAAAAGCTCATTATTATCGTATTTTACAATCTAGTTTATATCATAATAAAAATAGAAAAAAATATATATATTCATACTCTTTTAGTTTAAATCCTAATCAATTTCAACCCTCTGGTGCTATTAATTTTTCAGATTTAAATAGTGCTTTATTTTCTTTCCAATTTAGTAATAATGATACAAATACATTAGTTGAATCTGGTTGTTCTACCAACGGTATTATTAAAATTTATGCTTATAATTATAATATATTAAAAATTGTTTCAGGACAAGCTAGTATTGGATTTATATAAATAAACTTTTAGAAAAAAGTTTTATCAAAAATAAACTTTATAAAAATTTTATATAAATGGATTATATAAATAAGTATTAATAAATTCAATTGAATTTCCTAACAATTCTCCTTCAATATTCCATATATATTTATTATTTATTTTTTCTATACAAATTATTTTAAGTTTTCCATATTTAAATAAACCTCCATTATATAAATTACCATTATTTAATGACATTTTTTTTATAATAATATTTTGAGATAAATCTGTTTGAATTTTTGTTGAATCTAATGTTTCTATATTAGAAGATACTGTCTTACAATATAAATTATTTTTATTTGATATAAATAAACTTCCTTTTATTTTATCATAATTATCTAATGTTTCTATACTATCTTTACAAGAAATATTTAAAATATTAACATTTATATTAAAAATAATATTATAATTTAATCCTATATATATATTTTTTGAAGGTATTATTATAGATATATTTTGATTAGTATTATCTATTAATAATAATTTGTTAGAATAATTTATATTTAATGTATTTATATTATCATTTAATCTAATAATATTTAAATTTTCGTTATATAAAAAAGTATTATAAATTAATTTATCACTAATATCTATATTTTTAAATTTATTATCAAATAATATTTCATCATTTGATATATTTTTATCTATATCTTCAAATATTATATTTCCTGAATGTATTATATTTAATTCATTTTTTATATTCCAAAAAAATTTATTTTTTTTTATATTTGGTATATTTTTTATGTATAATTTACTTATTTTATTTCCATCATTTTTTACATGATTTTCAGTTAATTTATTATATATTTCATGATTATTTATATGTATATTAAAATAATATGATATACCATTATAATCCAATTCAAATAAATAATTATAATTATTATATATTTTTATGTTTAATTTTTCTGACTCTAAATTTTTATTTATATCTATATTAATATAATCTTTTGTGTCTTCATATAAAACTGTATCGCTTTCATTATGTGATATATTTGTACCATTTGAAATTAATTTTATATTTATTAATGGATCTAATATTACTAATTTACCATTTAATTTTTCTTCATAAATTAGGTTTGTTGCATTAAATTTATAAATAGACCATGTATAATTTTTTGTTTTATCTATCAATTTAAATTTTTTTATCATTTTTATTATATTATCTGACCCTATTGTTATTTTATTTATTCCATATGGATATGATATATTAGTTTTTGTTGTAGTATCTATATTACATATATGATTTTCAAATATAGTAAAATAATAATCTCCATAAATAATACTATTTATTTCTTGAGAACTTGAAAAATAAAAATTGTAATTTATATTACTATATAATTCTATTGTATTTTCATTATCATTTTTTATTATACATTTTAATTTATTTATTTCTATTGAATCATTTGTTAATATATCATCACTAATATTAAATTTTATATCTATCATTATTAATTATATAATTTATATTATAATTTATATTATAATTTATTTAAGTATAAATATATTAATATATTTTAAAATTAGTATCTACACCCATATTATTTTCAGTATCTGTAAATATATTATATTGCCCTATTATTAAATTGGGTAATGATACTGTATCTATATTATTATTATTATATGAATTAATATCAATTACATTAAAAAAACCCCCAATTATCTCTAGATTTGATTTTTCTATTTTATATTGAATTATATTTAATTTATTATAATCTGTTATTGTTGAATTATATACTGTTTTAATATTATAATTTAATGTTTCCCCAGTACTTTGATTAAATCCATTTATAAATGCTAATGTATTTCTATTACTATCAGAAGAATCCTGATTTTTTAAAGAAATAAAACCATCTCCACTTGCCCCTGTGTATAAATTTTTATTTATTTTTAAATTATGTAAATTATTTGAATTTTGTGAATCATATGTTTCTGAATTATATATCACTGTAGTTGTTTCTACGTCTATTATTTGAATATTATAATTTAAATTTAAAAATATTGAAATATTATTATTTTCTACATTATTAAAATAAATTTCATTTGTTGTTGGGTGTTTTGTTGTAGCACATATTATTTTTTTCTTCTCCCCTTTATTTAATATATATATTGATAAAATCATATTTGTTGTTGCTGTTGTTATTATATTTTTAGGAATGTATATATTTCCTATTAAATTTCCTGATATACACCAAAATCCTACCTCTCCACCTGTTGGTATATTAGTATTGGCATTACCTGTATAAATTAAATCAATATATCCACCATTATATAAACCTAATGTTGATTCAGGAATAAAAATTATATCATTACATATATCATCATTTATATTTACTATTTTTTTAGTTAAATTATTTTTTAATATATCATTATTAATTATATTACTATTATTATTTATTTTACATGATCCTTTAAATTTATCATTTGCATTTTTACAATATATACGTAAACTATTTTGTTTATTTGTTATTAGTATTCTATGTTTAGTACCAATAATTTGACTAGTTAATTTTATATTAATATCCATATTATAGTCTTGGGTATTTAAAATATTATCAGAATGATTGCTATTTAAAATAATTTTTTTAGAATTATTTGTTGTTATATTTAATATATTATTACTATAAGAATAATCTAATTTATTTGTTTTTAAATTATTTACTTCTAAAATATTAAAATTTTGTGATTTATCCATATATTTTATATATTATTTTAATTATTATTCTAAATATTAAATGTATATTTTAAAGAATTCCAATATTCTTTTGGATTATTTATATTTTCTTTACCTTCACCACAATTTATTTCACCTACAAAAAAAGTATAATAATTAAAATTTTCTTTATGTGAGCGTTTTTGTTCTCCAATATAAATTAATACACCAATTAAAATCAGGACAATTATTATTTTAAGAATATAATTATTAAATATTTTTATATATTCTAAATGTATTTTTTCATTATCAGTTATTTTTTTTAGTTGTATCTTTTTTTTTAATCTATCTTTATATAATTGAACTATAAAACTAATTAAAAATATAAATATTAATAGATAATTAATATATTTTGTAGTTTTAGAACTTAATATAAAAATAATATATAAAATACAAGAAATCTTAAATAATTTAAATAGTGATTTATTTAAATCTACTGTAAATGCTAATGTTAAAAATAATGTTATAAATCCTAATAAATGTTTAGTAATAATATGTTCATTTAATAGTTTTATTAATCTACAACCTAATAATTCACCTAAATAATTTCCAGATATTAT
>CEUJ01180536.1_pt1 | contig 17265 bp, 4 predicted proteins | sample 361531 | NCBI WGS metagenome assembly CEUJ01 (sample SAMEA2622842, study PRJEB7988) | marine metagenome | biome: marine biome (ENVO:00000447); feature: marine epipelagic mixed layer (ENVO:xxxxxxxxx); material: "saline water (ENVO:00002010), including plankton (ENVO:xxxxxxxx)" | depth 140 m | reverse complement strand
AAAAATAAAATGATAAAAATAAAATGATAAAAATAAAATGATAAAAAATAAAAAATAAAATGATAAAATACATAATTAAATTATATGTAATGTGTACATGATATACATGATATAAATAAATATGTATTATTTTTTTTTTATCTTTTTTCAGGAGGAATATAAGTAAGTTGTAAAAATTCAAAAATTTCTTTTTCGGAATTTAATGGAATAAAAGTATTATTTTTATCATATAATCCGTATTCACTTAATTTATATCCAGATTTAATGGCTATATTTCTCATATATGTATTAGTTTTTTTACTACCGGTAAAATATAATAATGCAAAGGGATAAGATTTTTTAGGAATAAGTCTAATATCAATACGCATAGCATGGGATTTTGAGGTTTTGCAAATTCCCATATATTTAGTTTTGCCATCATCAGTTAAATTATCAATAATAAATTTATCTTGAATTAAAAGTTTTACAATATCTTTTAATGTTTTTTTTTCTTCTAAAATTAAAATATCTATATCTCCTGAATTTTCTTTTTGTCTTCTATAAGAACCACAAATATTAAATTTAAAATCAAATTTTTTTAAATATTTTTCAATATCATTAATTAATGAACTATCAATACGTTTTAATAAATCATGATAATATTTTACACCAATAAGTTGATGATGTGTTAATTCTTTTAACATTGATTCAGAAGGATTTTTAATTAAATCGTCAAATGAAATTTGTTTTTCAATTAATTGTTTAGCCTTTGCAGGACCTATACCAGTAATTGTTTGAAGTTTATTAAAATCAGAAATATTTTTTTGTTTTTTTTCAACATTTTTATTTTCTTGTAAATTTCCATTTTTTAAAATTTCTGTAATACGTTCTAATGTACCCTTACCAATTCCTTTTATATTTTTTAATTGTTCAGAAGATTTAATTTCAAAATCTAATTCTTTAATAATATTAATAGTTTTTTTAAAAGAATTTACTTTGAATGAAAAATTAGGTGGTTTTTCATATAATAAATTACTAATAAGTTTATTTAATTCCGAAATAATAAGAGAATTCATTAATAATAAAATAAATATAATCAATTTTAAAATTTTAAATTAGTAATATATAAATAACATAATATACTTAAATAAGTAAATAAAATAATATAATATGGACGATAGTTTAACAAATTTAATGAATGAAAGTCAATCCGAAACAAATATATATAAATTTGAGATTGATTTAAGTGAAGAAGATAGATTAAATAGTAATAGAGTTTTAATTATATTAAGTTTTATTTTAAATTTATATATTTTATTTAGTTCTAATATTATAATTAATATATTTTGTTTTATATTGGGAATATTATTAATAGGAGGAGGTACTATTTTAATTTATAAAAATGAAAATTATATTAAAAATAATTTACCATTATTTAGCATTTATATATTATCAATTATTTTTGAATCTATATTAATTATAAATAATAATAGTAGTAATTTTATACCGCTATTATTTTCAATATTATATCAAATTATATATATAGTAAATTTTGAATAAGAATTTATTAATAAGTGTTTTTTTTTTATGTCATAAATATATATGTCAGTTGTAGCAATTAATGCTGGATCAATTAAAATTAAAAATATTGAAACTTATGGTACAAATGAAAAATTTAATATAAGATCCAATCTTTCTATTACTGGAAATATGGACGTAACAAAAAATTTACTTATATTATCAGAAATTGATAGTAATTCTGTAAATACAGGTGGTGTAATTGCTAAAGGTGGAGTGGGTATTCATAAAAATTTAAATGTAGGTGGAAATTTAAATGTAGGTTATGATTCATTATATGTAAATTCAACTGGACCTGCTTCTACTATTAAAATAGGAATAAATACTAATACACCACGTTGTACATTAGATATTAATACAAATGATGCTTTTTTAATAGCTGCAGGAACAGAAGCTCAAAGACCTACACCACCTGTTAAAGGAATGATACGTTATAATACAGATGTAGATTTATTTGAAGGATATATTAATAATTCATGGAGTATAATTGGTGGCGTTATCGATTCTGATAAAGATACATTTATTACAGCAGATAATACAAGACATGACGAAGATGTAATTAGATTTTATACAAATGGTAATCAAAGAATGGCAATATTTGATGGTAATAATAAATTTGGTAGTATTTCAGACGGTACAATTGATGGAAGTAATAATAAAAATACTACCGCAGGTATGGAAGGAGGTATTGCAATAGGTTATGGTTTTAATAAACCTGAATCTACATTACATATCAAAGGTAATATGATAGTATCTTCTAATGTAAATGTAAGAGGTGATTATTTTAAATTAGAAACAAATAAAACTGGAAATAAATCAATACATTTTAAATCTACTGGTGGTATGACAGTAGATTTAACAGGAAATGTAATAGAAACTATTGACGGAAGTGTTACAAATACAATAGGAGGTAGTGTAGTTACAACTATTGGAGGAACATTAAATAAAACAGTTACTGGAATATCAAAAGAAACTTATAAAAATAAAAGAGATTTAATTATTAGTGGTTCATATACAGAATTAATAACTGGTGCTGTTGATATAACATATAATAATACACGATTATTAGATATTAAATTAGCAAATACTGAATTATATGATAACAATAGAACAATCCGAATTAGTGGTAATTTAAATGAAACTATTTCAGGAACTCATGAAATATTAGTTAAAAATAATAGTACAGAAACATATGATTCTAATAGAACTGTTACAATTGGTGGAAATTCAACATATCTTATAACAGGCACTTCTGACACAACAATTCATGATAATTCTAAAGAAACTTTTAAATCAAATAGAACAATTGTAATATCAGGACATTTAACAGAAACTATAACAGGATTACATACTATAACAATTCATCAAAATAGAAATATAACTGTTAGTTCCGATAATAAAGAAACATATAAAGGTATTCGTCAAATAATTATTTCTGGAAATAATACTGAATTAATTACAGGTACAAATGATGTTACAATAGTTGGTGCTAGTACAGAAACATTTAAAAATAATAGAACAATAACAATTAGTGGAAATTTATCAGAAACTATTACTGGAAATAAAACTCAAATAGTAACAGGACATAATTATGAAACTGTAAAAGGTAATAAAGTAGTTATTATAACAGGAAATGTGGATGAAACTATAAAAACAAATCATAGTTTAAATATAGCCGGACATTCAACTGAAGTATATAGATCAAATAGAAAAATAGTAACAGACGGTAATTTAAATGAAACAATTGGTGGTGGTTCTAGTATATTAATAAAAGGAAATCATAATGAAGATTGTAATGGACATAGAACAATTAAAATTAGTGGTAGTTTAATAGAAACAGTATCTGGACGTCATAATATTACTGTAATGAATATTTCTAATGAAACTTATAAAGGTAATCGTTCAATAATTATATCAGGAAATCTCAGTGAAACAATTTCTGGATCTTCTACATTAACATTTTTAAATAATTGTAATACAACTGTTTCAGGTGATAACACTTCTACATATAAATCAAATAGAACAATAACAATAAGTGGAAATTTAAAAGAAACAATAACAGGAAAACGCACTTTATTAGTAAGTGGTAATAATAATGAAGAATATAAAGCCGATAGAACAATTGTTATTAGTGGAGATTGTACCGAAACTATAACTGGAACAAGAATATTTCATGTAAGTGGAAATAATCAAGAAACATATTTAGGAAGTAATGTATTATCGATAAAACAAGATTTAACAGAAACTATTTCAGGTGCCCAATCAGTAACAATTACCGGTACAAGAACATTAATAACAGAAGGTCATAATACTGAAACTTATAAAGCAAATAGAACAATAACTATTGGAGGATATTTAAAAGAAACAGTAACAGGTAATAATACAATTATTATAAATGGTACTCATGATTTAACAATAGATGGAGAAGTAAAGGAAACATATAAATCACATAGAACTATTAGTGTAAGTGGAAATCTAAAAGAAACTATATCAGGCAAAAATGATATTACAATAGGTTCTAATTTAAATATAGTAATAGGTGGTAATAAAAATATAACTATCACAGATGATTTATTAGAAACTATAACAGGTAATGTTACAGAAATTATTAAAGGCACACGTAAATTAACAGTAAGTGGTAACAGTACAGAAATATACAATTCAACAAAATATATTACAGTTAGTGGAAATAATAAAGAAACTATTATAGGAACACGTAATGTATTTGTTAGTGGTCATAATACAGAAATATATAAAACCAGTAGAGATATAACAATTAGTGGTGATTTAACTGAAACTGTTTCTAAACAATATCAAATGAATATAATGGGAACACAAGGTAATAGTGAAATTACAACCAAAGGTACATTTACTATAGAAACAACTACTACTAATCAAAATATATTATTTAAAAATACTGGTTCTAATGGTTTAGTAAATATTACAAGTACAAGAGATTTAACAATAGTAAATAATAAACCACTCGCAAATACAGGTGCATTAGTTGTAAATGGTGGAGTATATATAAAAAAAGACGCCTATATTGGTCAAAATTTAAATATTTTAGGTAATTTAAATTTATTAGGTAATAACACTAAAATTAATTCACAAAAAGTTGTAATTGATGATCCCTTAATTACATTAGGTTTAGGTGAAACTGATAATTCAGCATATTCCGGTTTTGTATCAAGATATAAAAATTCTAGTAATGTTTATAAATTAACGGGTTTAGTTAAAAATCAAGGATTAAATGAATATCATTTATTAGATGGTATTAATGTATTAAGTACTGATGATACTGAACCATTACTTACTGGTTCAGGTTCATTTATTGATGCTATTAGTACAAATAATATACCTAAAAAAGAGTATCATAGTAATTTTACAACAAGAAAATTAACAGCATTATATGACGGTGATATAGATTTAAATAATCTATCTCAAACAAATATTAAAGAAAATTCTTCAATTTATACATATGGAGAACTTAATGTAGTGAAAAATGTTCATTTAGGTGCAGTTAATAAAGGTATTTATTTCCATAATAAAGATAATTATATCAAAACAACTTCAAATGATTATATAACACAAACAAATAAAAATTTCATTTTAGAAGCAACAAATGGTAAATCTATTAGTTTTATTTCAAATAATAATATTACCGAAATTATATCAAATAACAGAACTATTAATATTACAGGTAATTCTGCTGAAACAATTACTGGAACTCGTACATTAACTGTATCTGGACATAATACTGAAACTTATAAAAATGATAGAACAATAATAATTAGTGGTAATCTAACTGAACTAATTACAGGTAATAATAGTTTAACTATTAGTGGTTCTAGAACAGTAGTAATCAGTCAATATAAATATGAAACAATAAAAGAAGCACGTACATTAATAGTATCTGGAAATAATATAGAAACTATTTCGGGTTCAAGAGAATTAATTGTAACAGGTCATAATACTGAAACATATAAAAATAATAGAACTATTACTGTTAGTGGAAATAATATTGAAACAATAAAAGCAAATAGAACACTTACTGTTACAGGTACAAATACTGTTACTGTTACAGGAAATACAACAGAAGTATATAAAGCAAATATGGATAAAACACTTACTGGATATTTAAAGGAAACTATTACAGGAAATGTTACTGAAACAATTGAGGGTACAAAAACACAAGTTATTACAGGTGAAGTTCAAGAAACTTTAAAATCAAATAAAATTTCAAGAATTACAGGTAATTTAACAGAAACTATTTCAGGTGATAATACTAAATCCATACACGGAGAAAGAACTTTAACAGTTTCGGGTAAAAATACAGAAGTATATAAAATGTCTCGTTCTATAACAATAAGTAATAATTGTAGTTATATAATTTCAGGAAATAATAATATAACTGTTACCAAAGATGTAAATAAAACATTTAATAATAATTTAACAACTATTGTATCCGGTAATTTATTAGAAACTATTACAGGTAAAAAAAATTTAACAATTAATGATGATGTAAATGAAACTTTCAAAAAAGATAGAGTTATTATAATTGATGAAGATTTAACAGAAACAATAAAATTAAATTCTACTGTTAATATTTTAGAAAATTATACTCGTACAGTTACTGGTAATAATAATGAAACTATTAAGGGATCACGGGTAATTAATATTTCAGGAAATAATACAGAAACAATCACTGGAACAAGAGACTTAACTATAAGTGGAGAAACAAAAGAAACATATTCAAAATCAAGAACTATTGTTGTTAGTGGAAATTTAATAGAAACTATTACAGGAACACGTGAAATGACTATATCAGGTAATAATACAGAAACATATGAGGGTGCTAGAACAGTAATAATTAGTGGTAATTTTACTCAAACTGTAACTGGTACAAGAACTACTACTATTAGTGGTAATATAATCCAAGTAATAACTGGTGATAATTCATTAACTATAAAAGGAAGTAATACAGAATTAATTACAGGAAATTTGATAGAAACAATAAAAGGTACTAAAACCGTAGTAATAGATGGAGCAGTAAATGAAACATACAAAAATACCTCAGCAATTACTGTTCATAGTCATTCTACTCAAATAATAAGTGGTTCAAGAACAATTACAGTAAGTGGTAAAAATACTGAAATATATAAATCAAACAGAAATATAACTATTAGTGGTGATAATACAGAAACAATTACAGGAACTCGTATTTTAACTATTGTAGGAGATAATACAGAAATATTATCGAATTCACGAACAGTAAATATTTCGGGAAATTTAACAGAAACTATTACAAGTAATTATGAATCTTTTATAGGAGGAACAAAAAAATTAACTGTTGATAATTTAAATACTGAAATATATAAAAATAATAGAAATATCACTATTAGTGGCAATTTTGTAGAAACAATTACTGGTTCAAATTCATTAACTATTATGCAAGATACAAATGAAACATATAAAAATAATACAAATATAACAATTGGTAAAAATTTAAATATTACAATAACTGGTAATAAAACATTTAATGTATATGAAAATTCATTTGAAACCTTCCTTAAAAATAGAAATGTAACTATTAGTGGTAATTTTATTGAAACTATATCAGGTGCAGTTACATCTATTTTAAATAATACTAGAACCCTTAAAATAGCAAATGCTAATGTTGAAACATATGAACAAAATCGTTCTGTAACAATAGGTGGAAATAATACTATTTTAGTTACTGGAACAAATGATTTAGAAGTAAATGGTGTTAATACAGAAGTATATAAAGCCGCACGATCAATAACTATTAGTGGTAATGTAGTTGAAACAATAACAGGAACAAGAGAATTAACAATTGGTAATACAAATAAAGAAACATATAAAGGAAATAGAACTATAACTGTAAGTGGAGATTTAATAGAAACAATAACTGGTAAATATGAATTACATGTAAAAGATACATCCCAATATTCTTTAAATGTAAGTAGTTCTGGAGGATTATTTTTAACTTCTGGTAATACTGTTGGTCAGGAAATATTAATTAATTCTAATGCCCGTTTTACTGATATTGTATATTATACACCTGAAATTATTACTACTGCTAATTTATCAACAAATACCAATGATGGTTCAAGATTAGAAATAGATCCTAAAGTATTAACTATAATAGCAGCAGCACCAGGATCTGGACAAAGTAGATATTTAAGTTTAATAAATGGTGTATATAATGGACAAATTAAAAAAATTGCTCTTCACCCTATGTGGAATGGTACTAATATTGATATTAAAGTTTCAAGATTTTGTGACGCTGATGGTAATATTTCTACTAATGCTCGTCTAATATTAAACAAAGGTGGTCAAACATTAAATTTATTATATATAGATGATGCTACTGATTTATCTGATGGATATTGGTTATTACTTGATAATAATTTTGATTTTGTATAATTTAATAGTATTAACAAAATCGATATTTTAAGGATTTTTTTTTCTTTTTTTTCTATTAATAGTTATATGAGTCAACGACTAGTAGCATTAAATACTTCTCATATTAAAATTAATGAAATGACTGCTTATTATCATAATGAAAAAATACAAATTTATAATAATGCTAATATTACAGGTAATATTACTATTTCAAATAATCTTAATATTGATGGAACTGATGAAGTAGAACATAATACTAATATTATTAATTCTAATATTAATTATATATTTGATTCTATTGATACTTCGGGTATATTTAAAAATATAATTACGATAGGCGGTATAGAACAAAAGAATTTAAATTTATATATTGGAAATACATATATTTTTAATCAATCAAATAATAATTTTAATCAGCAAATTATTATTTCAAAAAAAAAATTAGAATATAATAGAAATACTGGAATAATAGAACGTGTTCCTTATTTAACTGGTATTTCTTATAGTTCTAATGGTACTAATTATTCTACAACTGATAATAATACCAGAAGTTATTTAAAATTTATTCCAACTGAAAGAGGAACATATTATATTGTAAGTAAAAATAAAAATACCCAAATTAAAGTAATTACTATTTATGTGTTAGATAATGTTTATAAATATAGTTCTTTTACAACTAATTCTGGTTTAGGTGTATCTAAAAATCTTAATTTAGGTGGTAATTTAAATGTTAATAATGGCATGTTTTATGTAGTAAATGATCCACAATATACTAAACCTAAATCTATCGGAGTTGGTACAACTGTCCCACGAATAGGTTTTGATTTTATTAATTTACCTAATTATAAAGACGCCGTAGCATTGCCCCAAACAATAGGATTAGGTACAAGTGTAGGTATTAAAGCTATGTTAAGATATGAATCCCATTTTAATGTATTACAAGGTTTTATAGATGATGAATGGGAAAGTTTAGGTGGTGTAAAAGATAAAGATAAGGATACATATATATCTGTTTCAATAGAAAATAGAAATGACGAAATGGAATTTTATTCAAATGGTCATACACGTTTAACTGTATTAGATGATGATTTAACACTTGTTGGAGTAGGCACTTCTTTACCCACTTCTACATTAGAAATTAATGGAAATTTAAATGTATCACCTTCAAATCCACAATCTGGTATAATATTTGGTAATGATTCAACAGATACTGATAGATATTTAGATGTTATATTAACAAATGATACTTCTGATACAACAGTTACTTTTAAAGGAAATAATGGAGGAATGGAAAATGATATAGATGGAAATTTAATTAAAAATATGAATAATAAAAATTCTATATTAACTACTTCTAATTCTAATTTATTAGAAAATATTACAGGTACTGATACTATTACATATACTGGAATAGGAACTTCAACATTAAAATCAAATACAGAAAATACAATAAATGGAAAATATTATAGAACATATGAAAATGATACAAATGAAACTTATGCTAATACTCATAAAGTTGTTATTCATGATTCAACAATCGAAACTTATCATAATAAATTTAATTGTAATACAAATGGTAATTTTATGTATAATGTAAATAAAATAAAAACTTTATTTATAAAAAATAATACAACTGAAACATATAATACACATAGTAATATTACTATAAAAGATAATTTAACTAAATTAATAACTGGGACTTCAAATTTAACAGTAACAAATACAAATTCAGAAACATTAAATAAAAATTCAACAATAGATATTAGTAGTAATAAATCAGATACAATTTATAATAATTTAAATACATTAATTAAATCTACACAAGATATAACTATTCATGGTAATTTAATAGAAACATATTTAAAAAATGTAAATAAAACTATTTCTTCAAATCATATATATAATGTAAATGGTTCAAATACTCAAAATACAATTGATAATAATACACTTTTGTATAAACATAATTTACAATTACGTAATAATGGATTTTTTAATCAAAAAATTACCATAAATAAAAATATTAATATCACAGGTGATTTAACCGAAACATATGTTGATAATGTATTATATCATACTGATACAGATAAAACTAAACAAATTACTGGAAATTATAAATATAATTTATCCAAATCATATTATTATAATATAAATGGTAATAAAGATATTTTTATTTTAAATAATTTTAATAATACAATTAATACTGAATCTTATATTAGATTAACTGGAACTACAACAAATAATATTTATTATAATAATACATATAATAGTAATTTTACATGTAATATGAATAAACTTAGCAATTTAATTGTTTATAACACATTTGATAAATATATTAATAATAATGTTACTGAAATCTATAAAAAATCAAAACATAATCATTTATTATTAAAAGGTCATCCTTTATCAGGTCCTAATACAATTTCATTTAATATTGAAAGTATAGATTTATTTAGTACAAATTACATTAAAATTGTTGAATCAACTGTTTATGATTCAAATGTAGTCCAATATCCTAATTTTTATGTTTTCCCAGGCGATGGTGATGATACATTAGGTTCAACTGTTCAAATAAATGATTGGTTTATTTTTAAACCAGGAACTGCTACTGATTCATGGATTATTATAAATTCTTATTATGCAGATCAAGCTGAATCAACAGATCCACGATACAATAATGTAAATAGTCAATATGCTATATTAGGTCCAACAGATGAAGATAAATATGCCGTTGTATTATGGAATAATTGGGTAAATACATTTAATTATAATGCAGAACATCCTTCAATTGAATATAAATATAAATTTATTTTAGGTCCAAGAAAACATCAACTTGAATATAATTTAACTACCTATTATATCAAAATATTTATGATTGGTGCTATTAATGCTAATATTGCTCTTATTAAATTAAACTCAACTGGTTCTTCCGCACAAGCAATACAAATTCATCCAAATATTTCTTATGTTGGTACCGCCGATTATAGATTTAATAATGCTGATACTAATGCAGGATTATATGATAATGAAAATGAATTTAATCGTTTTATATTTACTTATATTGATGGTACAGAAGAAATAGTAAATGGTATAATTACTAAAAGTGAATATTATATTTATAATGAACAATTAGATAAATATTTAAAAAATAATAGTGGAACATTAGAATTAGAAACTACTTCTACATTAACTAATGATCATAAATGGTGTTTAGAAAGTGTTTATAAAAATGATTCTAGTCATAATAGTGATATTTATTATATTCATAATAATAATAAATATCTTCAAATAGATTCTAATGATTCAACTATTTCATTAGCAAATATTGACTCTAATAATAAAAGACAACGATTTACATTTTATTATGTTAAACCTCATAGAGCAAATATTAATTCTGCTATATTAACTTATAATAATGTAACACGTATTAAATATTTAACATTAAATTATAAAAAAATACAAATTTACAATACTTCTTTATTTGTAAATAAAACTCTTAATGGATCAAATTATAATCAAATTGAAAACTCCGCTTCAAGTACAGCATTTTTATTATTATACAATGATACAATTACTATTCCCGGTTCAGGTACGGTTGTAGGTACATTTAAAATATATTGTCCAAATGAAAATCGTTATTTATTTAATGATCCTAATAAAAATTGGGTTATTGAATCTGTAAATGAAGATCTAGGAACACATGTAGGAGCACGTCATATTATTAAAGATTATAATAATGGACAACCTCATGAATGGTTATATCATGATACTAATAGTACTCCAAATGTATTAAAACTAAAATCAATTACTGGTAAAGTTCCAAATGACGCACAATTTTTATTTATAGATACTATGTCAGGTTTTCCTGATGGTAAATTAGTCCAAAATATATCGTTAGTAGGCAATAAAAATATTACAGGAACACATAAATTATCTATTAAGGGAAATGTTACTGAAACTAATAAATCTAATTTTAATATTAATACTAGTGGTGATTTATCAACAACTGTTAAATATTTATCTAATTTAAATGTTTATCAAAATAATATTGAAACATATGCTAAATATAATAAAACTATTATTCATAATAATGTAAAAGAAACCTTATCAAAATCACTCACTACTTTTGTAAAACAAAATAATACTGATATATATTTATCTAATTCTACTATACATATTAGTGGAGATTTAACATCTCATATAACAGGAGATTATGATAATAATATATATGATACTAAATATACTTATATTCAAGGTGATTCAAATGAAACTTTTAAATCTAATTTTGATACTAAATGTAATATAAAAACAAAAACTATAAATGGTAATGTAACAGAATTATTAGCAGGTACTCGTGATATGACTATTGATAATTCAAATACGAATATTTTAAAACATAATCAAACCATAAAAACAACTGGTAATACAACAGAAATAATAGGATTAGACCATAATATTAATATTACCCAAAATTCAAATATTATTATTACTGGAAATAAAAATATTACTATACCTTTATCAAATATATCTGCTATATCTGGAAAACAAGATACCACTATTTCAAAATTTAATATTAAAACTATTACTGGTGTTGTTACAGAAGAACACCATGGCACACATTATAAAACTATTTCTAATAATTCTAATGAAATTGTATCTGGATTAAGAACATTATTAATTACAGGAGATACTGATGAAACCTATCAATCAGATAAAACTATCCATGTAGATAATAATGTAATAGAAACTGTTTCGGGTTCAGTTACATTAAATGTATCAGGTGATACTACATTTAATTCTACTTCAACATTTAATTTAACTTGTGAAAAAAATATTAATTTATCCTCTAATGGATATGTTCATATTACAAATACTAATACTGGATCTGACGGTGCAGAAGAAATGAGAGCATTAGTTGTTGATGGAGGTTATCATCAAAAACGTGACGGTGTTATTGATGGAGATTTAAAATTAGTAGGAAATTTAAATGTTTATGGGCCTGATTCTTCTTTATTTAAAACCGAAGATTTTGACGTTCATGATCCACTTATTACATTAGGTATATCACAAGAAAATTTAGGTGATTATTCTGGTATCATATCTCAATGTTTTATTAATTCAGATAAAAAATTTGCTGGATTAGTTCGTAATAATTTAAATACCTATTCTATTTTAAATAATATTAATTTAGATACAAATGATCCAGAAGAATATTCTAAAACAGATATGGATAGTGCTTTTTCAGCATTAAAAATCCAAAAATATTCTAATTTTATTGCTAATCAAATTGTATCATTAGAACCTAATATTAATACTAATGGTGATTTATATGTTGCTAAAAATATATTTATTGGTATTGTCGATACACCTCCTGCCAATGCCAATAATTCATTTACATTAAATATTGGAAGTAATTTAAATGCTTCACAAGATCATTTTACAATTAAAACAAATAAAGATATTACTTACAATATTTCTAATTCACAAAATATTAATATTACTAGTGCAGCAAATTATACCATGAATCTTCTTCAAAATAAAAATACACATATTCATAATAGTTTAGTTGAAACTATTATTGCTTCTAATGATAAGTCTATAACTAATACTATAACAGAAACATATAATACAAATTATAATATCAACACAATAGGAAAAACTGATACTATAATAAAAAAAAATAATGTTCGCACTATTAAAAATGATTATAATATAAATACATTGCAAACTGTAAGTAATACTATTAAAAATAATTATAATTTAAATACTTTTAAAAATACTAGTTTAAAATATAATACTAATCACCAATTTTATTCTAATAGTTTAACTAATACTATTTACAATAATAATACTATTCATAATGATTCTAATTATACATTAGCTATCAATGGAACAACACAATATAATATCACAGGTACAAATTCTGTATATGTAAAATTAGATAATACTGAAAATTATAGAAATACAGCAAAAACTATTACTGGTAATTTGACAAATATTATTACTGGTAATAACGAAAATACTACAAATGGTACATTTGATACAACAGTTACACAACTTCAAACAGAAACATATGGAAATAATAGAACTACTAGAATAGTTGGAAATTTACAAGAAACTGTAACAGGTAATAATATTATTGATTCTCATAAAATATTACATAAAACAATAGATAAAAATGATACTAATACTTATAAAAAATCCAATAATGTCACTATTTCTGAAAATTTAAATACAATTATAAGTGGCAATTATAATATAACTGTACATGATAATCTTAAACAAACATTTAATAAAATTACACAACAAATTGTTGGTGCAGATAATAATGAAACATATAAATCAACATATAATTTAAATGTTTATGATACCAGTCTTTTCCATATTAAAACAGGAAAAAATACTAGTATTATAGATCAAAATTTAACAGAAACTATTAAGAAAAATTTAGAAGAAAATATAGGTACTTCTTCTGTTAATTATTCTACTACAATAATTGATAAAAATTCTAGTATTACAAATAAAAAATATAAAACTTTAAATATTCATACTAATAGTCAAGAAACTTTTGGTAATACATATAATATCACATATAATAATACTAGTGTAGAAACATATAGACATAATAAACATAATAATATTAAAAATAATTTTGTCTCTACTAATGAAAAATATTATTCACAACATACAGTAGGAATTAGTACCTCTACTTTTAGATGTAGTTATAATGCAAATTTACTTACTACTTTAACAGAAACTTATTTTACAAATACAAATGAAAATATTAAAATAAATAATATATTATCATCTACTTCTAATTTATCAAATACTACAAAAGGAAATAAAACAAATATTATAGAAACAAATGAAACAATTACAAATAAATCAACTAAAAATCATGAAGTTGAAAATTCTACTAATGAAACAATGAAAAATATATGTCAAATTTCTAATCTTAATAATTATTCAAAAGAAATTAGAAAAGATTCTAGTCATTTTGTTGCTGATAATACAACAATTGTTTATAATAATACACATGATTTGTCAATTAAAGCAAATTTAGCAGAAACATATCATGGCACATTAATAACTACACATCATACAGGAGTATCTAATACAAATAATGAATCAACTATTAATATGAAAAAATCTAATACTTACAAAATTGGTGCTAATTATACAAAAAATATACATAATAATTTTGATCAAGATATTACAGTTAATTTAAATACTACATGTATTGGAGATACTACTGAAACTTATAATAATAATTCATTTAATGAAAATCATGCTAATATAGTTAAAAATATACATAAAAAATATACAAATAATACTTTAGAAACATTTAATAAACATTTTGATAAGAATCAAACTTTAACTATTTCCAAAAATAATAATACTACAATTCAAGGCAATTTAACCTCTACTATTTATGATACTGTAAATGAAACATATCATTCTTCACGATATTTTATAAAAGGTAATTCAACTAATACAAGTACATTTAATACAACTTATGAAGGAATTGTAGATAATAAAATTACAGATACATATTATCGTAAAATTAAAAATAATAGTTTAGAAACGTATTCCGTAAATTCTAATTTAACAGTTGGAGTTAATCTCAAAAATACTATAACTGGTACTCATAATTTAACTATTACAGACGCTTCTACAGAAGTATTTAATAAATCTTCTGATGTAAGAGCTCAAAGTAATGTTTCTGTTTATGATCAAGAATTTACAAAATATATTGAAAAAACTTCAGATGCATTAGTTGGTGCTTCTACAATAATAACAAATAATAATAATACTACTTATATTGGTGGAAAACATAATATTACAAGTAATCATAGTAGTAATCCTAATATTGAATGGACTTGTAGTGGAGGAATTAAATTAAAAGCAGATGCTAATATAAATAAAAATAATAATATTAATTTTACTACACGTTCCGGTATTAAAAATATTGTATCTTATGAACCTCAAATTATTAATACCTCAACTATAGGTTCTGCTAATATATCTGAATTTATAAATCAAACAAGTCATTATAGTTTATTTACTAATACACCTAAATCATTATATATTATTTATATTGATTCACATGCTGATTTAACAACATTAATTAATAATAACAAAAATATATATATTCGTCTTAATTTACCTAATGGACAATATAATGGACAAATTATTAAAATTATGTTACACCCAGTTTTTGAAACTACATTTAGCACAATTACTACACGTTTAGCCAATAATTTACAAACTAATGTTGTTATTAGAATTACTGATTTCTGTGATACAAATGATAATGAATATGTTTCAGTTGATTTATTATTAAATCGTGGTGGTATGGGTTTATCACTTATTTATATTGATAATGATTCTACAGATAATACTGATGGATATTGGATGTTTTTAAATAATAGTTATACTTATGCTTAAATAGTTTCATTTAAATATTATATATTTAAACATTTTTTTTTATTTATATATAATGCAAAAACCATTACTCGCATTTTATATGGGTTATAGTGAAGCTTTTAATGGACAAAATTATAATTCTAAAAAAATTTATGGTAGTGAATTAAGTGTTCTAAAATTAGCTGAATCATTAACTGATATATATGACGTATATATATTTGTTAATATAAATGAAGTTGATGAAATAAAATATAATGGTGTATCATATTTAAATTTATTTAAAATAAATACCTTTCCTAAGTTTGATATTATGATTATTGTTCGTTATATTAATTATTTCATTTATTTTAAAAATAATGCCCATAAAACTTTTATTTGGATACATGATACTATTATAAATCCCGCTTATAATGGTTTATTAATTGAAAAAACCGCCTCAAATCTTATTTATAATTTAAGAAATAATATTAATGGTTTAATATGTTTATCTGATTGGCATATACAAAATGTTAAAAATGTTTTACAAACAGAATATTTTTCTATACATTTAATTGAAAATTCATTAGATTTATCATATTATAAACCAAATATATCTATTAAAAAAAACAGTTTTATTTATATGTCTAATCCTGATAGAGGTTTAACCATTTTATTAGACTGCTTATTATATATTCAAAATTATATACCTGACATATCCTTAACTGTATTTCGTAGTCATGAATTTACAGATGAAATACGTGAAAAAATAGGTAAATTAAATAATACTGTTATTTATGATAAAGAATCACAAGAAAAAATAGCGGAAGAATGTTTAAAGGCAGAATACTTTTTTTATCCAACTAATTTTATGGAAACATT
>CEUJ01017540.1_pt1 | contig 17295 bp, 18 predicted proteins | sample 361531 | NCBI WGS metagenome assembly CEUJ01 (sample SAMEA2622842, study PRJEB7988) | marine metagenome | biome: marine biome (ENVO:00000447); feature: marine epipelagic mixed layer (ENVO:xxxxxxxxx); material: "saline water (ENVO:00002010), including plankton (ENVO:xxxxxxxx)" | depth 140 m | reverse complement strand
AAAAGAAAAAAAATTCAAAAATATAGATCAATTAAAAAAACAAATTAAAATAGATTTACGGGAAGCAAAAAAATTATAATGAACAAATCACAAATTAACCTGCCAAAAACTGCTTTTTCTATGAAAGCTAATTTGCCAACAAGAGAACCAGAAATTTTGAAACTTTGGAGCAATATTAATCTTTATAATGAATTAAGAAAATCAAGAAAAGGTCAGGAAAAATTTGTTCTTCATGATGGACCTCCATATGCCAACGGAAATATTCATATGGGAACTGCTTTAAACAAAATTTTGAAAGATATTATAGTAAAATTTCATCAAATGGATGGAAAGGACTCAGTGTATGTGCCAGGTTGGGATTGCCATGGGCTGCCTATAGAGTGGAAAATTGAAGAACAATATAAAAAAAATAAAAAAAATAAAAATGAAATTCCAATAATAGAGTTTAGAAAAGAATGTAGAGCATTTGCGGAGAAGTGGATAGAAGTTCATAAAAATCAATTTAAAAGATTAGGAGTTGTTGGTGATTGGGACAACTATTATTCTACTATGAGCTATGAAGCAGAGGCTCAAATTGTGAGAGAATTAGGTAAGTTTTTAAAGGAAGGAAGTCTTTATCGAGGTTTCAAACCAGTTTTATGGTCAACCGTTGAAAAAACAGCACTTGCTGATGCTGAGGTAGAGTATATGGACCATAAATCTGACACTATATATGTTACTTTTCCAGTGAAGTATTCAAAAATTAAAGAATTAGAAAATAGCAATATAGTAATTTGGACCACTACACCGTGGACTATACCAGCAAATAAAGCTTTGGCTTACAATAAAAACTTATCCTATCTTTTAATTCAAATCAAAGATGAGGGAGATTTTAAAGAATCAAAAATTGTAATTGCTGAGGCACTGTTAGATTCTGTTTTAAAAGAGTGTGGTATTAAAAATTATAATAGTATTCTAAAATTTGATGGTAAAGAACTTGGTGGAACAGTTTGTTTTCATCCTTTTTTAAATTTAGGGTATGATTATGATATACCAATGTTAGAGGCACGTTTTGTTACAACGGATCAAGGAACTGGTATTGTTCACTGCGCACCAAGTCATGGACCTGATGACTTTAATCTTTGCCTAAATAACGGAATTAAGGCAATCGAGACTGTAGACGGTGATGGAAAATATACAAATAATGTATTTCTTTTTGAGGGAATGCATATATTCAAAGCTAATCCAATTATTATAGAAAAACTTAAAGAGCAAAAAAAACTTTTATCTAATGGAGAGCTAGTGCATTCATATCCACACTCTTGGCGATCAAAAGCACCATTAGTACACAGAGCCACTCCACAGTGGTTTATTTCCATGGAAAGTCATAAATTAAGAGAGAAAGCTCTCAAAGCTATTGATGATACAAATTTTTACCCAAATAAAGGAAAAGAAAGATTAAAATCAATGATAGAAACCCGACCAGATTGGTGTGTTTCAAGACAAAGAGTATGGGGCGTTCCGTTACCAATTTTTCTAAATAAAAAAACTAAAGAAATTTTAGTAGATGACGATGTTTTTGAAAATATTGCAAGCATTTATGAAAAGGAAGGCTCAGATTGTTGGTTTTCAGATGAGATACAAAGATTTTTAGGAAAGAAATATAAGGGAGAAGATTTCGAGAAACTAAGTGATATTGTTGAAGTATGGTTTGATAGTGGTTCTACCCATTCATTTGTGCTTGAAAAAAGAGAAGATTTGAAATGGCCAGCATCTATGTATCTTGAAGGATCAGACCAACATAGAGGATGGTTTCACTCTTCATTGTTAGAATCTTGTGGCACAAGAGGCAAAGCACCATTTGAGTCAATTCTATCTCATGGGTTTGTAGTAGACGGCAAGGGACTTAAAATGTCAAAATCTCTAGGAAACGTCATTGCACCAGAAGATATATTGAAAAAATATGGCGCTGATATACTGCGGATATGGGTTGCCTCATCAAATTATGCTGAAGATTTAAGAATAGATTATTCAATTTTAGATCAACATTCAGAATCTTATCGGAAAATAAGAAATACTTTTAGGTATTTACTTGGAAATCTTAATGATACTTTTGAAGAAGTAGATCTTGATAAAATGAATGTTAGTAAACTACCAGAGCTCGAGCAGTTTATGCTACACAAGATTTATTCTCTTAATACAGAATTTAAAAAGTATTTTAATGATTATGATTTTCATAATCTTTATAAAGAATTATTAAATTTTTGTACTGTCGATTTATCAGCATTTTATTTTGATATAAGAAAAGATACTTTATATTGCGAACCCAAAAGTTCTGAAAAAAGAAAATCGACAATAATTATATTAAATGTGATTTTAAATTCTTTACTAAAATGGTTTGCACCAATTCTTTCTTTTACAACAGAAGAGATCTATCAATTGATTTCTAAAAAAAATAAAAGTATTCACTTAGAGAATTTTTTAAATTTTCCAAAAAAATTTCATAATTTAGAAATAGACAAAAAATGGAAACAATTATTAAAAATAAGGGATATTTGCAATCTAAGCATTGAAGAAAAAAGAGCAAATAAAGAAATAGGATCTAGTTTAGAGGCAGCTTTAATAATCGAACTCAATGAAAAAAATATAAATATAACTAAAGATATTGATTTATCAGAGCTTTGTATAACTTCCTCAGTAGAAATCAAAAAAAGCGAAAATGAGGAAATATTAGTTGAAACAAGAAAAGCAGAGGGACTCAAATGTCCTGTATGCTGGAAAATAAATAAAGACCCGTGTATTAGACATGGCAATTAAATGATCATAAAAAAAAACATCTATAATTTTTTTTTTGTAATTTTTATATTTTTATTCGATCGAATTACCAAGTATTTTATTATCAGTTCTAAAAATCTAAATGATAATATAAATTATGAAATAACATCTTTTTTGAGTTTTAACTTAATTTGGAATGAGGGCATAGCTTTTGGTCTTTTTTCCTTTGAGAAAAAAATTTATTATAATTCATTAACAATATTAATCATTTTAATATCCTTAGTAATATTTTGGATGATAATTAAAACTAAAGGATTAGAAAAAATTGGTTTTATGATGGTATTAGGTGGGTCCTTAGGAAATGTTTTTGATAGGATTTATTACAGACAGGTCCCAGATTTTATCGATTTACATTATAACAATTTTAATTGGTTTATATTTAATGTTGCTGATATTTTTATATCTTTTGGAGTCATATTGTTGATATATTTGGAAATATTTTTTAAAAAGAAAAGATGAAATATTTTTTGATATTTTTTTTATTGCTCTCTCTTTCTAGCTGCCAATCTGCTAAAGATGCACTTACTCTCAAAAAAAAACCTAGCGGAGACGAATTTTTGGTTGAAAAAAAAAGCCCCTTAGTTTTGCCACCTGATTATGGAAAACTCCCACTTCCTGTTGAAAGTGAAATTGAAAATAAAAAAAATGAAAATGATATTAAAAATTCGTTAAGTAAAGAGAAATTAAAAATTAATGAAACAATTAAAAATTCTAATCCAACTTCAATTGAAGAATCTGTACTAAAAAAGATTAAATAGGGGAAATGTTTAACAATAATACAAACTTTAAAAGTTTTGGTAAAAAAAAACCAAATAAAAAATTAAGTAATTTTTTTAAAAAGTTAGTGAGTAATAAAAATGAAATTTTAATTTCAATGGGCTCATCATATAAAAACTTATATAAAAAAACTCAAATTTCTAAATTGAAAACTTTTCATAACGTAATGGTAATTGGAATGGGTGGTTCGATACTAGGAGCTCGTTGTATTTATAGTTTTTTAAAGCATAAAATAAAAAAAAATTTTATATTTATTGACAATTTAGAAAACAAAGAAATTGAACCCAGTTTTAAAAAAAGAAAGTTAAATTTAATTATTTCAAAATCTGGAAATACCCTAGAAACAATTGCAAATTGTAATTTTTTAGTAAAAAAAAACCATAAAAATATTTTTATTACAGAAAATAAAAATAGTTATTTGACAAAATTAGCTGCTGCCTTGAAAGCAGAGGTTATTCATCATAATAATTTTATTGGTGGTAGATATTCTGTATTATCAGAAGTGGGAATGGTTCCAGCAGAATTAATGGGACTAACAACGAATAAATTTAGAAAATTTAATTCTCTAATTAAAGATAAAAGATTTGTAAATTCTCTTTTAACCAATGTGTCCTATCATCTTGATCTGATAAGAAAGAAAAAAACCAATTCAATAATTTTAAATTATGATGAAAAATCTAATGATTTATTTTTATGGTATCAGCAGTTAATAGCTGAAAGTCTTGGTAAAAAAGGAAAAGGTGTCTTGCCAATTATATCTAGTATGCCAAAGGATAACCACAGTTTAATGCAGTTATATCTAGATGGTCTTAAAAACAACTTTTACACCTTTTTTTTTGTTAAAGAGAATAAAAGTCAATTTATAAAAAAGAATTTTTTACAAAAATCTCACTTTTACTTAAAAAAAAGAAATCTAAATGAAATAAAATATTCTCAATTCATGGCTACCCAAAAAGTTTTTAAAAAAAAGAAAATACCTTTTAGAAGTTTTGTCGTAGAAAAAAGAAATGAGGAAGTTTTAGGAGAGTTGTTTGTTTTTTTCATGCTAGAAACAATATTATTAGCTAGAGCATTAAATATAAATCCTTATAACCAACCTGCTGTTGAATTAATCAAGTCTGATACAAAAAAAATTTTAATTAATACCTAATTTCCGATTATTATTTTGGATATTCCATACTTACGAATATCAAGAATTTTAAGATTTTCATTAATGTCTATACTATCTTTTTTATGTCTGTGAATAATGATAATACCATTTCTTTTAAGAATTTTTTTTGTTTTTATAATTTCAATTAAATTATTTGCTCTTTTTTCATTAAAAGGGGGATCGAGAAAAATAATTTCATATTTTTCAGATAGATTTTTTTCATTATTAAAATAATCAAAACAATCAAGATTATTTACTTTAGTTTTTTTTTCAGCATTTATTAAGGATATATTTTTTTGCAAAATTTTAAATACTGCAGCATAATTTTCAACAAAATTTACATGTCTAGCACCTCTAGAAATACATTCTAGACCAAATGATCCACAGCCCGAAAATAGGTCTAATACATTAGAGGATTGAATATTTATTTTAATTTTATTTGAATGTTCTATAAGATTAAATACTGACTCTTTTACCAAGTCTCTTAATGGTCTTGTTTTTTTATCAGAGGGCTGTAAAATTTTTTTACCCTTTAAATATCCTCCAATTATTCTCATTTATCAATTACTTTAAAACCTATATCTTTTCTATAAAAACCATTTTCCCAATTTAATTTTTTTATTAATTTTAAAGCTTGATTTCTACTTTGTTCAAAGTCTTTTGATCTTACTACGAAATTAAGTACCCTTCCTCCATTAGAAAAGAGGTTTTCATTTTTTAAAATTGTACCTGCATGATAAATATACTCATTCTCATTTAAATTTATTTTACTTAGATTTTTTATCTCTACAAAATTATTAAATTTATCAGGATATCCATTAGAACATAAAACAATACTTAGGCATTTATCATCATACCAATCTATCTTAGTTGATTCTAAATTTTCGCTTGTACAAGCCTGAATTATATTAAAAAAATCACTTTTTAGTTTAGGCAAAATAGTTTGGCATTCTGGGTCACCCATTCTTACATTGTATTCAATTAAAAAGGGTTCATTTTTAACAATCATTAAACCTGCATATAAAAAACCCTTAAAAGAAGTTTTATAGTGTTTTAGTCCCTCAAAAGTAGGATTGATAATTTTGTTTATTATTTTCTCATTTAAATCATCATTCTCTAATCTTGATGGTGAGTATGCACCCATACCACCAGTATTTTTTCCCTTATCACCCTCAAACACTCTTTTATGATCTTGTGCTGTTCCAAAATGCTTGAAAGTTTTTCCATCTGAAATAACAAAAAAACTCATTTCTTCACCTCTCAAAAATTCCTCAATTAATATATTTTTGGCTTCACCAAACTTACCACCAAAAATTTCTTTTATCGCTAATTTAGACTGGTCATAATTTTCACAAATGTATACTCCTTTTCCTGCAGCCAGCCCATCTGCCTTGACTACAATTGGAAAGTTACAATTATTCAAAAAATCAACTGCTTTAGAGGGAGAATTATAAATACCAAAATTTGCTGTTGGGATATTGAATTTTTTACATAAGTTTTTTGTAAAAATTTTTGAGCCCTCTAGCTGTGATGCTATTTTATTTGGTCCAAAAACCTTAATACTGAAATTTTCTAAATAATCCGTTAAACCTTTGACTAAAGGTTTTTCTGGACCAATCACTACAATCTCAATCTTATTTTCAATTATAAAATTCTTTAAATTTTCGAAATTGTCTAAATCAATATTTATATTTTCTGCTATTAAACTTGTTCCAGCATTTCCTGGAAAACAATATAATTTACTTACATTTTTTGATAATTTTAGTGACTGACAAATTGAATGCTCTCTACCCCCGCTTCCAATTATTCCAACTTTCATATAATAGTATATAAACTATAAATGTTAAAAAAATTAGCGAAAATAAAATATTTACCAAATAATTTCCAAATAATTGAAGAAGGAGATCATGTAATTTGTGCTATTTCTGGTAAAAAAATTTCACTTGAAAAATTAACTTATTGGAATGTAGAGGCCCAAGAGCCATATTATTCTTTTATCGAAGCTTCAATTAAGAGAGATAAGGAAAAGTAATTACTTCCACCTGTTATGTGTCCAAATCCATTGATCTGGATTCCTTAAAACCATCTTTTCAATTATTTGATTTAATTTCGAAGTGATGGATTCTATTGACTGATCATCATGATTTTCAATAGCCTCTTGAATCTCTATAATAAATTTATTTCCCTCATATCTCTCTATATAAATTGGTATGATTTTAGCATTAAATTTTTTTGCAAATTGAGCTGGAATTGAGGTTGTAAAAGCTTTTTTACCAAAAAAATTACACAATATTCCTTCGGACACTCTTTGATCAACCATTAAAGCAATTGAAGTACCTTTTTTAAAATTTAGTAGTAATTCTTTAGTTCCTGATATTCCTTTTGTGATTTGTTTTTTACAAATAAAGTTTTTTCTTATTCTTTCCATTAATGGATTTAAAAAAATATTGTTGAGAGGACGATATACTGCCGCAAGATCAATACCTGATTTTTCTATATGCATTGCCATAAGCTCAAAATTATTAAAATGACCTGAAATAAAAATAACAGGTTTTCCATCTTTTTTTATATTTTCGATAATCTCTTGGTTTTTTACAGTTATATTATTTGATAATTCTGTTGAAATTCTAAAATCTTTGATGAACATATACTCAGCTAATATTTTTCCATAATTACCCCACATACTTTTTAAAATTTCTTTTTTCTTAGACTCCGAAGATGAAGGTATTGCTAATTCCAAATTAGCTAAACTTATTTTGGTAGATCTAAAAAAAGGTCCAATTACTTTGAAAATTTTTCCTGAGATAATTGTTGAATATTTAATTCCAATTAATTTAAAAATTGAAAACAAAAAAAATATAAAAATAAATTGTAGAAAATATTTAATTTTTTTCATAAATTCTGGATTTTAAAAAATTAATAAACTGATTTTCATTCGAAATTTTGATTTTCACCTTAAGATATTTAATTTCGTTTTTTTCAAAATTTGAAATTTTAACAAAGTCTTTTTCAGTAGTAATAATTTTTGCATTAATTTTCTTTGCATGATCCTTAATTTTAATAATATCATTCATCTTATAATCAAAATGATCTGGAAAATTTATTTCATCAACAACTTTTATTTTATTTTTGATCAAAATTTCTTTAAAACTAGCATGGTTTCCTATTCCAGAAAAAACAAGATATTTTTCAGATAAATCAAAGTCCATTATATTTGTTGGTTCGTAGTAAGTTTCGTAAATTTGAATATTTGGATTATATCTTTTTATAATGTTAATTTGATCATTTTTATTACTGGAATCATTCTTTAAAAATACCCCATCATATTTTGACAAACTATCTAATTTTTCTCTTAACGGACCTGCGGGAATTAAAAAACCATTGCCAATCCAATTTGGTAAGTCAAAACAAACAAATTTTAAATCATAGTCTATTTTTTTTTCCTGAAGACCATCATCAAAAATTAAAAACTTAATATTTTTTTTTTGAGCTTTCGCAATTATATCTAATCTATTTTTTGCTGTTATCAAATTTGTTTGGTTTTCTAGAATGATTTTCTCATCGATTTGATTTGGATAATATTTTTTTGCTGTATAAACTTTACAACCCAAATTTTTTAAAATTTGATACAATCTAATTGTGGTTGGTGTTTTTCCTGTGCCTCCAACATAAATATTTCCCACACAAATAGTTTTTATTTCTTTTATCTTTTTTTTTGATTTTAGATTAAGATAAAAATTGTTTATCTTCACAAAAATAGTTAATGGAAGAAGTAAATAAGAATAAAAATTTGGTTTCTTAAAATCCCAAAACTTCGGTTTTTTAAATCTCATTTTTATATAATAAATGAATTTCCTTATAAGTGTTTTGTAAAATTTTTCGACCAATATATTCTAGTTTTCTTTGTAATAATTTTGAATTTTTTTTGGTTGAAAGTAACTTTACTAATTCTTTGCTCATTGATTTTTCATTAAAAATTTTAGTTGAAATGTTATTCCTTTTAAGAAAATCAAATATTTCTGAAAAATTTGATACATTAGGACCATGAAGAATATTACAACCATATCTAGTTGCTTCTAGAGGATTTTGTCCACCGTGTTTGACAATTGAACCTCCTAAAAAAACATTTTTACAAACACTATAAAAAGCCTTTGTGTGTCCGTATGAGTTAACTAAATAGATATCAGTATTTTTTTTTATTTTAGTTTTAGGCTCATGCCGATGAATTTTTAGACCAAGATTACATAATTCATTTTCGATTAAACTAGATCTTTCCACATGTCTTGGAATAATAATAGTTAATAAATTTTTGTATCTTTTTTTTAAATTTAAATGAACCCTGCCAGAAATCATCTCCTCAGTTTCATGAGTACTTGAAGCACACCAAGCTTTTTTTGATTTAATAAAATTTTTTAAATCTCTATCAATATAATTTTTTTCTTTTTCTGATTGAGAGAATTTTAAATTTCCAAAAAACTTAACATTTTTTACTCCTAGTTTTTTAAGATAATTTTCAGTTCTTTGGCTTGAAGAAAGACAAAGATTAAACTTACCAAAAATTTTTTTTGATGTACTAGGGATTTTTTGCCACCTATTATAAGTTTTATTAGTTATTCTTCCGTTCAACAAAGTTATTGGAACATTTTTTGTATAAAGATTAAGAACCATATTTGGCCATATCTCAGAATCTATAAAAAATGCTAGTGAAGGATTCCAATATTTTAAAAATTTTTTAGTCAGGAAATTAGTATCTATTGGAAAAAATTGATGGACCACTTTTTTAAATCTAATTTTTTTTATTATTTTTGAAGAGCTTAATGTATTTGAGGTGATGAGAATTTGATTAATCTTTTTATTTTTTTCAAATCTTTCAATAAGAGGAACTATACTTCGAAGTTCCCCGACACTTGCTCCATGAAACCATATTAGTTTTCCAATTTTTCTTTTTTTAGTAAAAAAACAAAATTTCTCTTGAAATCTAAAGAAATCTTCTTTTTTTTTAATTAGTCTGAAAATTATAATTAATGGTGATATTAAAAAGATTAGATTTATTAAAAGTCTATAAATGATTAACATTACGATTTCTTAATCTGTTTTTCATAAAAATTTTTATATATATTTGATGAAACAAGTAATTCATCATGTTTACCTTCTCCTACAACCTTCCCTTTATCAATTACATAAATTTTATCAGAATTCAGTATAGTTGATAATCTGTGAGCTATAACGATTGTTGTTCTTCCTTTTGTCAAAAAGCTTATAGCTTTTTGTATTTTGCTCTCTGTATCAGCATCTAAAGAAGATGTGGCTTCATCTAACAAAATTATTGGACTTCTTTTTAAAATTGCTCTCGCGATAGAAAGTCTTTGTTTTTCTCCACCAGAAAGCCTCACGCCATTTTCTCCTATAAGAGTATTTTCCTTGTTAGGAAGCTTTTCTATAAATTCATTTGAATATGAGTATTTTATTGCATTATCAATATCATCTTCTGATGCATTTGAATTTGCATAAATAATATTATTTTTTATCGTATCATCAAATAATGTAGTGTCTTGACTTACTAAAGAAATATTTTCTCTAAGAGAAAAAATTGTAGAATTATAAATAGACTGGCTATCAATTTCTAAATCACCATTTTGGGGATCGTAGAATCTTGGTATAAGGTTTAGAATAGTTGACTTTCCTGCCCCGCTGTGACCCACAAGGGCAGTCATTTTTCCTCCAGGAATATTTAGATTGATATTATCTAAAACTGTATTATCTCCATTAGAATACTCGAATTTTATATTTTTAAAATTAATATCTCCATTTTTCACTATTAATTTCTTTGCTTCTTTTTTTTCTTTTATTTCATGAACTTGATCAATTATAGGGAGTACTCTTTTAGCACCAGCTAACCCTTGTTGAATAGTTATATTTAAAGTAGCTAAAGATCTTACAGGCTGATATGCAAGCATCATAGCAGCTAAAAATGAGAAGAAATTACTAACTTCGAGCTCATTTTTAACTACTAGTTTTGCTGAAATGAATATCAAAATTGCAATCATTATTCCTGTTAAGGCTTCCATGATAGGGGAGGCTCTAACATAAACAACGTTTATTTTTTGAGAAAGCTCTTTTAAATTACTAATGTATTCGTTGGCCCTATCTTTTTCATATTTCTCTTTCTGAAAAATTTTCATCAATCTATGATTTTTAAAAATTTCGATTAAATACGTTGTTAGCACCGCAGCCTTTTGCATTTGTTGAGTAGAAACTTTTCCTATTCTCTTTCCTAGAGATTTTGCAGCAATACTTGCAAGAGGTATCATTATAATAGCAATTAATGACAATTTCCAATTTTGATAAAACATAACTGACAACAATCCAATCAAAGTAAGAGAGTCTTTAAAAAGATTTAAAATAGCAGTACTTACAAGTGCTGTAATCATATTCACATCATTGATTAAATTAGTAATAAACTTTCCTGAGTGTTTATTATCAATTAATTGTGTGTCAGCCTGGATTAATGATGCAAACATATCAGTTTGAACATCTCTTCTGACCTCCTCAGAGACATTTATCATTATTATTTTTGCCAGATATAAAGACGTACCTTTTAATGCAAATGCTAAAACAATAAATGCTGGTATAATATATATTAAAGATTGTGTTTGTTTTATAAAAAGCTCATTAATAGCTGGGTCTAATAGATATGCAATAGCAGAGGTGCTTCCTGCTAGCACTAATGAAAAAACTAATGACAAAAGTATTTTGTTTAAATATTTTTTTGTATAATCTTTATAAAGCCTTTTTAAAATTTGAATATTATTCATTAGTTAAACTTTACCTATTATTAAACTAATTAAAACTAAAAGCCCTAAATGATTATTTGACTTGAAGATCTTAAGACAATTATTGCTATCTTTAATATCTAATTTTTTTAGTTGTAAATAAAAAAGCTGTATAAATACTGGGATTAAAATTATGTAATAATACTTATTTAATTCCATTGAGTATCCAGTGATTATTAAAGAAAGAAAAAAAATAAGATATGAAGTGCATAAAAAAGTAATTGGATTTTTTTTAAATTTTATTGAGGTTGATTTTAGACCGATAATTTCATCATCTTTTATATCTTGGAATCCATATATTGTGTCGTAACCAAGTGTCCAAAATATGGCCCCAAAATAAAAAATTAATGGAATAATACTAATTTCAGAATAGATTGATGTCCATCCAAGCAATAGACCGTAGTTGAAAGTTATACCTAAAAAAAATTGAGGCCAATAAGTTAATCTTTTCATAAGGGGGTATGTAAAAGCTAAGGGCATAGAGGCTAGAGCGACCAAAATTGTAAAATAATTAAAATTAATCAATACTAAAAATGCAATTATACAAAGAGTAAATGCGTAAAACAATGCAAGTGAAATTGAAATTTTACCTGAAGCGATTGGTCTATCTTTTGTTCTAAAAACTTTACTATCATATTTTCTATCCCATATATCATTTACTATACATCCTGCTGACCTCATTAATATTGATCCAAGTAGAAATAGAACTAGGTAATAAAAATAAATTTTAATGTTACTCTCAAAACTGAATGCTATTGTTAAACCCCAAGCACACGGCCAAAAAAGCAACATATACCCAATAGGTTTCTTAAGTCTTATAAGATCTATAAATAAGTTTAATTGGTTCATAAGAATTTACTTGTAAATAACAAAGGCAAGATTGATAATCAAACTGATTCGTATGAATATAGATTATACTGTTACTGCATTAATGTTTCCAGCTATTCCACTACTTATGGCGGTTTACAGTAATCGTTTCCACTCTTTAAGTATACTTATTAGACAACTACACGATGAGCATGTTTATGAAAAGCACATACCTCCAGAATGGAAGAAGCAATTTATTAATCTGAGTGGAAGAATTACCCTTTTAAGATGGACAATATTATTTGCAGCCTTTGGTTTTTTATTTAACATGTTGACAGTTTTTGCCCTTTATCTAGATAGTTTTTTTGTAGCTAGAGTAATATTTGGCTCATGTTGCTTATCTATGATTATATCAATTCTATTTTTCATTCGGGAAATACATATTTCAACCAATGCTCTTAAGCTGCATATGTCTGATATGGATGTTAAAGTAGATTAGGGAATTATTATTGCTGGGCCTAAAATTTTTCTATTTTCTAAGTCCTCATGAGCCTTAATAATTTCATTTAAAGAGTATCGTTTATAAATCTTTAAAGAAATTTTTTTACTTAAAAACATTTTAAAAACCTTGCTTGCCGCCTCATCTAGCTCTTCTCTAGTTGATGTGTAGTGAGCAATACTTGGTCTAGTTAAGTATAAACCCTTTGGTGCTAAAGATTTTGCAACATTACATGGATCTAAAGGACCTGAAGCATTTCCAAAAGAAACCATCATGCCTCTTAACTTTAGACATTCGATTGACTGATCAAAAGTTTTTTTACCAACACCATCATAAACCACTGGTACACCAACTCCTTTTGTTAATTCTTTAACTTTTTCTGCAAAATTTTCTTTAGAATAATTAATTACGTAGTCACAACCATTTGCTTTTGCAATTTCAATTTTTTCATCTGTTCCCACCGTTCCTATAACATTACACCCTAAACTTTTAGCCCACTGACAAAATATTTGTCCTACACCTCCAGCTGCTGCATGAAATAAAATAGTTTCTCCAGATTTTACTGGGTAGGTTTTATGTAGCAGGTAAAATACTGTAAACCCCTTAGTCATCAATGTTACAACATTTTCTAGATCAATTTCATCTGGGACCTTAACTAGTTTTGTTGTTGGAAAAACTCTATGAGTTGAATAAGAACCTAATGGCATCGATGCGTAAGCAACCCTATCACCAATTTTGAATTCTTTTACATCTGGACCAATTTTTTCAATAACCCCTGCACCTTCAATTCCTATATTTGATGGAAGTTCAACAGGGTAAAGACCAGATCTATGATACGTATCAATATAATTTAATCCAATTGCTTTATTTTTTATTAAAACTTCCCCTGATTTTGGATTATCTAAATTAATATCTTTCAGCTCCAAAACCTCTGGGCCGCCATTTTTGGAAATTATGACTGATTTCATTTTACAAATGTGCCATTATGATAATCTTGAACAGCTTGCAGAATTTCTGCTTTAGTATTCATTACAAATGGTCCACCTCGTGCAATTTCTTCTTTAATAGGCTTACCTGAAATTAATAGAAATTTTGAATCTGAATTTGATATTACTTTTAATTCATCTCCTTTTGAGAGTAATATTAACGTACTGTCTTTAACCTTATCATGTTTTTTGCTGCCAATACTAATTTCGCCATTAATTAAATAAATAAATGAATTGTGTGTTTCTGGTAGTTTAAAATAAAATTCTTTATTGTCTTTTAATTCAACATCAAAATAAATTGGTTCGACGTTATGACCTTTTATTGGACCCTCAGCTTTTTCAAATTTTCCAGCAATTACTTTCACTGTTTTATCATTATCTTTATGGACTTTCATTTGATCTGCATTTATGTAAATGTAATCAGGTTTGCTCATTTTAAGTTTTGCAGGCATATTTATCCAAAGCTGAAAACCATGCAACCTTCCTTCAGTCATAGCTGGCATTTCAGAATGAATTATTCCGCTACCAGTCTTCATCCACTGCACATCACCTGAAGTCATCCTTCCTTTAGCACCAGTGCTATCTTCATGTTCGAATTCACCTTGAAGCATGTAAGTGACAGTTTCAATTCCCCTATGAGGATGAGCTGGAAAACCAGCAACATAGTCATCTTTATTTTCAGAACCAAATTCATCTAGCATTAAGAACGGATCAAAATAATTTGGATCAACTCCAATACTTCTTTTAAGTTTGACTCCAGCACCATCTGAAGCGGAGATCGGGTTTATGATTTTACTAACTTCTATTTTTTTCATAGTAGTAAATTAAATTTTATATTATTAAAGATTACAATCTTTATATGTCTTTTAAAAGGGCCAAATGAGCGCTTCAAATTATACTTAATAATTCTGATAAATCACTTATCTCGTAATTGGGTTTGAAATCTAAATTGTCAAAAATATTTTTATTCCTATTCACCCAAACAGACTTATATCCAAAATTTCCTGCACCAGAAACATCCCATGTATTTGCACTTAAAAAAACAATTTCTTTTTTATCAATTTTATATTTTTTTACGGGCAGATCATAGACTCTTGAGTCTGGCTTATAAATTCCTACCTCTTCAATAGAAAAAATATCATTAAATAGATTATCTAAATTATTTTTTTTTACCAACCCCTCTAAAAGAGAAGGTGTTCCATTCGAGAGAATAGCCAATATTAAATTTTTTTCTTTTAAAGCTTTTAAAGTTTCTGGAATTTCTTTAAAATATGATAAAGACTTGTACAGGTTTAACAAATCATTTTTCATTGATGGATCAATGTTAAAAGCCTTTATTGATTTATCTAAGCTGTCCTCGGTAATTTGCCAAAAATCTTTATGCCTTTTCATTAGACTTCTAAGCCAAGTGTATTCTAGTTGAGTAGTTCTCCAATAGTTTGCAAAATTTTCCCACTTATGACCAATTCTGTCTTTACATTTTTCAGCAGCTGAATTGACATCAAACAATGTGCCGTAAGCATCAAAAATTATTGCTTTAATATTTTTCATAAACTAACCTAACATAAATGAGCAATATAAGATTATTTTTTTCAAAATCACTATCAACAAATATGACCGATAAATTGGATAAATCTAAATCACATTATTTGACTAAAGTAATGAGAATTAAAGAAAATTCTGTCTTTTCTCTTTTTAATAATATTGGGGAATGGGAGGCAAAGATTTTAAGAACATCCAAGGGTATTGTTGAATTTAAAATCATAAAAAAGTTAAGACAAAAGGAAACTTTAAAAGAATTGTGGCTAGCATTTTCACCAATCAAATCAAATTATCAGAATTTTATGATACAAAAAGCTACAGAACTTGGAATAACAAAATTTTTACCAATTATTTTTGACAGAACAATTGTTAGAAAGATTAATAAAGAACGTCTTGAAAAAATAGTTACAGAAGCAAGCGAACAATCAAATCGAATTAATGTACCTTTAATTGAGAACCCTCAAAATTTAGATAGTTTCTTAAAAAAAAATTCAATGGATTTAATTTTTACAGATTTAAACTCAAAAAATAAAAAAATAGATAAATCAAAATTTTCAGATAAACCTGTTTGCATAATTATAGGTCCTGAGGGCGATTTTTCAGAACTTGAAAGAGAGAAGATTCTTGCTTTAAGCGGGGTTCAACCAATAAAAATAAATAACAACATTTTAAGATCAGAAACTGCAGTCATATCAGCTATTTCCATCGTAAATTATGTGATTAATTGATAAATTGTCGCGAAAACTAAAGTGTAATTTTCATAAAAGAGCTTTATATAGCTATACAAAATGAAAAAAATTTTTTTTATATTTCCAAATCTTTTTCTTACGCAGGAAGCACTTGCTAATCAACCTGTAGAATGGCAACTTGGTTTCCAAAAAGCTGCATCGGAGTCTATGAGAGAAATTGTAGCTTTCCATGATAAATTGTTATTGCCAATTATAATTGCAATAAGTGTATTTGTTTTATTTTTAATGCTTTATGCTTGTGTGAGATTTAGAGCATCCGCAAATCCGAATCCATCAAAAAGAACACATAACGTTGCTGTTGAAGTTTTATGGACTTTAATACCCTGTTTGATTTTAATAGTAATAGCAGTTCCATCATTTAAAATTTTATACAAACAAGATTCAATACCAAAAGCAGATTTGACAATTAAAGCTATTGGTTATCAATGGTATTGGGGATACGAATATCCAGATGAAAACATAATTTTTGATTCTTATATGATTGAAGAAAAAGATTTAAAAGAAAACCAACCAAGATTATTAGCAGTAGATAATGAAGTTGTTGTTCCAGTTAATAAAGTTGTAAAGGTTTTAATTACAGCAAATGATGTTTTGCATGCATGGGCTTTACCCTCTTTTGGTGTAAAAAGAGATGCAGTTCCTGGTAGAATAAATGAAACTTGGTTTAAAGCAGAAAAAGTTGGTACTTATTATGGCCAATGTTCAGAGCTTTGTGGAATTAAACATGCTTTTATGCCAATCACAGTTAAAGTGGTTAATGAGGAAGAATATGAAGAGTGGTTATCTGAGGCAAGAGTAAAATTTGCTAAAGAAGAAATTAAAAATAATGAACTTAAATTAGTGAGTAAATAACAATGTATACACAGACAGCATCACACGATCATCATACACCAACCGGATGGAAACGGTGGGCGTATTCAACTAATCATAAAGACATAGGAACAATGTATTTAATTTTTGCAATTGTTGCTGGTGTTATTGGTACGGCATTTTCAGTTTTAATGAGAATGGAATTAATGCATCCAGGTGATGGAATATTGGGGGGCAATTATCATTTATATAATGTTTTAGTAACTGGTCATGGTCTAATAATGATTTTCTTTATGGTAATGCCTGCAATGATTGGTGGATTTGGTAA
>CEUJ01036155.1_pt1 | contig 17321 bp, 20 predicted proteins | sample 361531 | NCBI WGS metagenome assembly CEUJ01 (sample SAMEA2622842, study PRJEB7988) | marine metagenome | biome: marine biome (ENVO:00000447); feature: marine epipelagic mixed layer (ENVO:xxxxxxxxx); material: "saline water (ENVO:00002010), including plankton (ENVO:xxxxxxxx)" | depth 140 m | reverse complement strand
CATATGGGAACACCAGCAAGATGTTCTGATGATTCAGTAGCGATGGTTAGTGGATTCTCACCAAGTATTATGAAAGCAGTGTTAAACGCTGAAGAGTTCAATCCAATTAGTGTAATGATGGAAGCACTTAAAGATATTAAACCAGATTGTAATAATTTACCATCAGAATTTGAATATAAAAGAGAGACGATATAATGCAAAAGTACGATAGAAAATATTTTGAAGATAATTTTGATAAACCACATATCCCTAATATACCTGATAGTATTAAGGTAAAATCAATAAGGAAAAAAATACTTAAAATAAGTGACATAAATAGTGATACATTTTTAAGTCAAATTAGAGTAAACGATGATATAGCTGCTAGAGCTACAAGATTAAACGGATCATTTAATACAGGAATTGATTGGGATAGTCCACTACCAATAGTGAAGTTAAGAGATGATGGTGGTTATGATTTAATAGATGCATTTGGCAGATTTCAAATGTTTGAATTGAATGGACAAGAATACTGGATTATGATTGTTGTAGAGTGTGATTCACATAATGAATTGAGGTTAAGAGGGTGGGCTAATAAACAATTGTTTATAGTACCAAACTCAACGAAAGATAATATTGAAACAATATCTACCATGGTTAGAAAAAAAATGATTAAACCTACGAAAAGAAATTTTACAAGGGAATTAAATATCATTGAACCACATAAAGACCCTGATATAAAAAAGGATATAGTGAATCAATTGATGGATGTTTTTAAGGTAAAATCAACTGTAAAACCTAAAAGATTTGTTTCATATTCAGCAGCAACCATAATGAAAAATTGGGTTAAACCACATTTCGCTGATGAAAAGAAAATTGGGTTTAAGTTAGGATCAAAAGGTGAACCACTTTTTAGTAAATTAGCTAATTGTTATTTTGGTATTTTACAATATAAATATGAATATAGAAAAGTATTACAAGCTATAGAGATGAATGTGAGAAAAAATGCTCCATTGAAAGTTTTAGGTTTATCAGAGGGTAAAGGTATGACAATGAAGAAACTTAAAAATGATAGAGCTGGTATTAAAAGAAATATAACTAAAATAACTAATAATATTGATAAACTTGTTTCAAAATACCATGGTGAAGAATCTAAAATTAAGTGGGAAGAGGTTATAGATTTATTTGGTTTTATACCTGAAAGTGTTAATGAAGATGTAAAAGAACCCGTAGAATATAAGGAGATTGTATAAATAAATTACGTGTTTGATGTAATTTGTATATATTTATATATACACTTAACCCTACAGCACTACTCACTTAAAAGAAAAGCGAATAGAGCAGGGTGGTAAGGGAAACCGAAACTGAAAGTATCAATGGGGTTACCGAAAGGTTTGAAAAAGATATTAGTAAGTGGTGAACCGAGTCCATCCATAATATAAGAGGATGTAATATGTTATAGTTAAGATAATAGTTACGGATTAGAAATGTCATAGTTGGTCATACAGCACTTTACAAAATGATAACAGAATAAATCAAAAAAAAAGACCACCGAAAGGATATGACAAAAAATTAAATAAAAGAGGTTATAAAATATGTCAATAGATTATCAAGAGTTAACAGGTAAATTAATAATAGAAAATGGTGAATTAAAAAACCAATTGTCACATGCACTAAAAGAATTAGAAGATGTGTACAATATGGTAGAATCAGAACCTAATGATATGGCTTTAGGTGAAATAGTTAGACAACATTATTGGGCAAATACAGAGGAACCAGAATCCACAGAAGAACCTATATACATTTATGAATCTCCTGATGAAGGTAAAACATTGTATAGAAGACGAGTTGGTGAAACTGTAAGAGAACAAGTAGAAACACCTGAACCACCTGTTAGTAGAGAAAGAGCTGAAGCTAGATTACAATATTTAAGAACAGAAATAGCTCATGAAGATTATCACGATGGGTGGACTCTTCAGGGTATGAAAGACGAAGTGGAATGGTTAGAAAATCAGTTAGGTATTGATAGTAAACAAATGGAGTTGTTCGACAATCATTAAAGCGAAAGAAAATTTTTTCCAGAGTGGACGGGAAAGCAGTCGCGTAAGTCAAGTATGATTATAAAGGACAATGTAATAACCAATAAAGCTTTATTACAATCAATTCAAAATGATAAGAATAATATATTCATGGAAGATGGTTGTTATTCTCTTTGGTATCCAGGTGAAAGCGTACAAAACACTACAGAGCTTATCATAGAACACCTTATAAAGTTATTGGAGTTAGATATAAGTAAATGCGTGTCAATAGAACATTGGACATTTCCATCAACAAAATTGACAGCTTCTAATCGATGGCATAGGAATACAAACGTAAACAATGAAGGCCATGTGTTAAGACAAATCACACCTATTTATTCTCTTGTTTACTTTCCAATACCTATCGATATAGAAGGCGGTTATTTAGAAATTAGTTCAAAGCGTGGAGATATAACACCTTATGATAAACAAGGGCGGAGAAATGAAGAAGGATTGTTAATAGATTTACTGCCAAATCATAAAGAAATATTGGGTGAACTTCAAAGAATAAAACCAGTATATAATAGAGCGATTGTATTCGACGGTGACTTATGGCATAGAGTTAGTCCACATATAGGAGACAGATGGTCCTTGTCGGTAGACTTTTGGAGAGAAGATATTCTCGATGATTTTCATTGTCGAGATTTAATATATGGAGAATCAAATGAATGGTATAACTAAATGGTTAAGTAGCAAATGGAATTTGTTGGGTATGTTTATGTTGAGTTATTTTGTAATAGGATATATATTTGATATAGTAGGCGTTAGCTTTAATAATATGATTGTCTTATTTGTCTTTATGTATATAGGTAACTTTGCGTCTTACTTATGGGGTATGAGTAAAGGTATTATGTACGCTACAACACAACGGCCTAACTTTATACAAGAATTAGAAAAAATGAACGAAATGATAAGAGAAGAAAACACCAGTACATCAAAGAAGTGTAAGAAGAAAGCCAAAAAGTGTTCTTCAGATAGATGTAAAAATTGTTAGTGTTTTCTTTATTTTCGTATATTTATATATACAATAGTTATAACACAATTCAATTATAGGAGATATAACAAATGATACGATATAAGAATAGAGTATTGCCAGTATGGATACAATGGGATGGCGATGAACAATACTTCGAGAGAGCCAAACAATCTATTATAGATGATATAAGACTTAATGGTTTAGACCATTATGATGGTTACGCTGACTTACATGATATGCCTACTGAAGAAGAGAAACAATGGGATGGTTCACCTGCACAAGAGAAGATTACTAAATCAAGTAAATCTACTAAATCAACTAAAGCCAATAAGTCTCTACCTAAAGGGAATACACCTAATATGGATAAGTTCGCTGATAAGGGTGGTTCTAACGACAACGAGACTGCGTCTTAATCAATTACACACTCAATTATTATTTCCATACATTAGATATGGGTAGTAGTGGAGTATAGTGGGTTAATGTGGTGAATTTCCATGTTATAGATAGTTTACCGTAGGATTTTATAATCTAAAATAGACACGATTATATAGAGTACACATGCGTCGTAAAAAACAAAATTTTGTTACAAATTGTTACACTTTTTTTAAGAAAAACGTTGACTTGTATCGCGTAAAACCCCTATATTATAGTATAAATTAAAGGAGTATGCTTATGATATTAGAGTTATTATTCAATCCATTCGCGTGTGTAATGTGGTTTTGGTTGGGCGTTTTCGTCTGGAGTTGGTTATCTACCGCGAATTAATGTAAAAAAAACGTCTTTTTTTGTAAAAAAACGTTGACTCATATGGCTTTTTCGCCGTATATTGTAGTATAAGATTTTTGAAATGAAAGAATTAGTGGGAGTACAAGGGGTATAATTCCCGACGGGGGCATACTTACTTAAAGAGAGACAATACACTAGCGTAACCCACCTCTCGCCCACGGCTAGTTTAAAGGTAAATGACGGGTAGTTACTCTATAAGAGCCTATGTATTTACCACTTTTGCGGGGTAAGAATCAAGAGAGATTCGTTATACTACCAGTATAAAGGGTGTGGGGCAGTTCCACAACCCCGCTCAACGAGAGAAACCTGCATACTTGAGTAAGGTGAGAATATTTCTCCGAACCACGTTTCGTTAATATTCATACCTATCACCATACTTCAGTCCCTCCAGGTTCTCTCCTCACACTTGATCATGGGTGTATTATACGCTCTAGGGTGTCAGTTTTACTCCTTTCTCTGGCACCCTTTTTTTTGCCTGTTACATATTGTTACAAATTAAATGAAATAAAACGTTGTATAGTACGCCAGAAAGCCTTATATTTGATCGTAAGTTAAATGATAAAAAAAGGAGTATTTATGTCAAAACAAATTTTAACCCCCGATGTTGTAGTGAGGATAGAAAAGTCCGGTAATCGTTACAACGCGTGGGATACTGATGGTAATAAACGAACATCAGAGATTACATCTGGTTGTAGGAAGAACGCCTTTAATGGTGGTTATCTATTAGGTAGGTTTCCTTCTACTGCCTCTAAATCTGGTTTCGCGTGGAGGAAAGTTACTGATTCTGTTGTAGAAACAGCAACTCCTGTCGTGGATAATTCCTCAATAGAGGTACCGACCGACCACGCTGAAGTTCTTAATTTTATACACTCTTCTTACTCTTTAAAACCAAAGATGTTAATGATGTCAGAACTTAAATGGAAGTATCTGATTCGTTCTGGTGTTAGAGGTAAGAATATTATGATGACAGGCCCTGCGGGTTGTGGTAAGACTATGGCAGCTAAGTCATTGGTTAACTCACTTGATAGGCCTGACTATTACTTCAATTTAGGAGCGACACAAGATCCTCGTTCTACTCTGATTGGTAATACTCACTTCGATTCAAAGAAGGGTACTTACTTTTCAGAATCTCTCTTCGTGAAAGCGATTCAAACACCAAACGCCGTGATACTATTAGATGAGTTATCAAGGGCTCACCCAGACGCATGGAATATCTTAATGACAGTTCTCGACTATGGGCAAAGATATTTAAGGTTGGATGAAGCTAGTGGGGCTGATACTATTAAGGTTGCAGATGGTGTTACTTTCGTTGCCACAGCAAACATTGGTAATGAGTATACTTCTACTAGAGTTATGGATAAGGCCCTCATGGATAGGTTCACTATTGTTGAGATGGATGTACTAACAGAAGAGGACGAGAACTCTCTTCTTAATATGATGTTTCCTTCGGTTGACTCTGTACTACTAGGTAATGTGGCTAAGATAGCGACACTAACAAGAACCGAGTCTGGTAGTGAAACAGCTAGGATTACTAGTGGTATTAGTACGAGAACCACGGTAGAGTTATGTGGGTTACTATTCGATGGCTTCTCATTACAAGAAGCGGCTGAGGTCAGTATCTATCCCCAGTATGATAACACTGGTGGGGTAGACAGCGAGAGAACCTTTGTGAAGCAGATAGTCCAAAAGTTCTGTGATGACGGCTCAAGCGATGACTTGTTCAATGAGGACGAGATGGCTGAGGCGACAGAGGACACTACCTACTAAACCTCTTTAGGGGGGCGGTTATTCCTTTCCGCCTCCCAACTTACAACTTGAAAAGATTTTTCACTTTACGTTAAAGTATTACTTTAACGCTCATACCCATGCACATCCCGAGGAGAAATTTTTCACGTATAGCAAATTACGTATATGTATTTACACACAAGTGTGTGAGTCTGTTACAAACTGTTACAATTAAGCTGTTGTCTACCACCCTATATACCCTTATATTATAGTATAATTAAAAGGAGTTTTATTTATGACACATGTAGCGGAAATAATAGTTGAACAAGGTAATGAAAACCTTGACGTAGATGGATGGCGTGTTTGTTCATTTTGGGATGAAGACGTTGATGGTAATGAATTTATGAATTTTGAAGTAGCGTATTGGAGAGGTGGTTCTATAGAATGGGCTTCTCTTAATGATTCTCTTCATTACTTTAGGAGTTGGAGTGACGCTGTAAATTTTTATGAAGATGCAATAGAAGGAGTTGTATAATATGATTAGATATGTTCTATCATTTTTATTGTTATTTTTAATAGGTTGTTTTGATGATGATAGTTGTGTTTCAAGTAATGCACCCTTTATACCTTCATGTGAATGTTTAGACACTTCCGAATGTGAAGATGGATACAGGTGTATTGATAATGAATGTAGACTTATTTTAAATGAGAATGATTAAAGGAGTATTATATGGAATGTAGTATATGTAAAGATGATATAATAGATAAGTTTGGCCATAATGCTGAACCTATTAATTCAGGTAGGTGTTGTGAGTTATGTAATAGTACATTTGTTATACCATTTAGGATACAACAGATGTTTAACTCGGAGTGTGATTAATATGCATAAGTGTAGTATGTGTTCTACTGATATACCTAAAGCTCGTGTTGAGTTAGGTTATACTATATGTACCAAGTGTTCTACCGAAGAGAAAGTTGCTTGTCATACTATATACCCACACAAGACTGGTGGTTATATACAGGTAGTTAGTAGAGAGCAATCTGAAAACCTCAATCGTTTAGATAGACGGGGTTATTCTGGTATGAAGAAGGCTAAGAATTATAAATCTATTATTAAGAAGAAGAGTAAAGACTTGGATAAAACCGCCAAGGTAGTTCGTCACCGGTCCTCTTCTCTTAATAGTATTAAACATACACCTTATGATACTGCTCTTGAAATGGTAAATAAGTATTATGATGAATGGGGTTATCAGCCTACGCTTAAGTATTTACGAAAATTGAATAGTTCAGGTGAGATACCTCTTATGACACGAGTTAAGATACAAGATATTATTACTGATAGATATTTAGAACCCACACCAAGGGCATTAAAAAGAAAGTTTAACGGTTTGGATTCAATGTACACATAAGTGCGTGGTGATCCATAAAATCAAACTCATATGTTTGACAATTACGACTGTTGGAAAAATTACTTATAATATAATCTAATGTACCTTCTAAAAACATGAATGAGTGTGTTATATCCGGACCATAAAAATAATTTGTTCCATCCCAATTATTTGCATATGGACTTTGTGATAAATTCCAATCTTGTGGTACATTATGTACAGTAAAACCTTTATCTCCATAAGTTGTTTGAGAATGCCAATATTGAGCTGAATCAATATAATCATATTGTTCTGGTTGGACTATACTATCATAATCAACAGGTGATAATGTTTCTATCAAATCTCCAATACTTTCATACTCCATAATCATATCTTCTATTTTTCCTGCTACGGAGTTCTTTACCTGTTCTTCCATCCATTCAAATCCCATTATCCATCCAGAACTATTTAAATCTAAATCAGAAGCATCTACATCATGTAATGTAGATGTACCATCTGAATTCATTCTTACAGTCATAACGATATCACCAGACCAACTCCACACTAAATGATCATTAAACAATCCATTACATCCTCCCGTTCCCGGAACAAGTCCAATTGGAAATTCTGGACAAGCATGCCAAGCAGTCATATCCATACATATTTTTTGAGATGTATCATCAAGTCCTAGAATTAAATTTAAATCATAATAATTTTCCGATGAATTTGTTTGACCGAATATAACTTCTTGACCAGCTGGATTAGTTATACTAAACTCTACATCACTTAAATTAACATCAATATCCCAAGAGTCAATATGATAAACCTGGTCTTCACCTATTGGACAAACACCATCAGTTGTATAATCCAAAACATTTGGTATAGGATTAAATTCATTCAATAATGTTTTAGCAAATGTTTCAGTCCATTCTTGATTTGTTAATTCATTCCAATTAAATATACTATTCCAATTCCATCTATATGGATCTGTATTAAAATCTCCAGCGATTAAAATATTTTCATTTGGATTATATAAATCATCAAAGATTTGTTGGAAGTGTGCCTTTCTACATTTATCTTTATGTTGAGTAGGTGCATTTAATGGATGTGCAGCTATAACTTTTATTCTAGACCCATTGTTAAGAGTTACATAATTATAATTGACATTAATTGGCCAACTATCTAAACCATTACATTGTTCGGGTAGGTCTGTAGTAATACTATCACTATCTAAAGAACCTACACTATTCTTAACTGCTATACATGTATATAGTGGGTCACTGCATGAGTAAGTATAATTGTTTGGTAACACTCTACGAATTTGTTCATCACTATATTGTGCTAAACTACAAGATGAATCCATAGATAAATCTGCCGCCTCTTGACAAATAGGATTTTCTATGCATTCTTGATTACTTATCAATTCTGTTATAGTAACTATATCAGGTTGGTAATTACTTATAAAATCTCGTAATTCATCTTCATCACTTTTTCTACATAATCCCTGCTGTGTACATTCATCCAAACATTCTGGAAAGTCACCAGATGAATCAAATGCATTAGTATAATTAATATTGAATAAATGACCAGCGTTGATTTGTAGTACTTTTAATTCTTCAGGAACATTACCACCACCTTCAGTACCGCCAGCTAAAAGTAAATCAATAAAATATTGTATATCTATTACATTAACATCTCTGTCATTATTTATATCCATAGCCCAAATAATACATGACCAGTAATTATAAAAAGGTGGCATTTCATCGTTAGAGTATGGTGCTGGATTTAAAATAAAATTTCTGACTTCTATAATATCTAAAATATCTATATTTTGATCATAATAGGTTGGATTTCCTTTTACGAAACCTGCTTCAGTACATACAGAATCGCAAGATCCTCCAACATTATGGAAGCTTCCATCCCATATACCATTAATTGGATCACAGTTACTAAATCTTGTATTAGTTCTTATAGGTGTATCGGTTTTGGTTTCTATACAAACTCCTCGATGTGACATTGTATAACCTTTTGGACATTTACCTCTCATTTAAAAAGGACCCTTTGGTTGACTTTCACCAGATTGTTTAGGTTGCCAGTTACCACACAAATAAGGTGCGTCTACATCACCTGTCCATTCCCATTCATCCCCAGCATATTGTCCTCCTGGATTACCTGATGGTGTATACCATCCAGCACATGTGGTTGAAGCGAAATATGGAAATATACATCGGTCACCCATTACAAAACTATATGGATGGTTCTCACACATCTCATATGGATATTCAACAGATAAGACACCATTGGAATCACAATATGCAGTGTTTTGTCCAGAACCTTGTACAAAAAAATTAAATCCATTCATAAATTTATATCTTATATCATCTGTGAGTTGTTGCGTGGTATCATATTGAGTTGATTCACAACCTACTGCCCCTCCTAATGTCCAAAGATAAAATAAACCTACTCGAAGATTATGACCATCACAAAAAGCTTCAAAATACTGTACATCTTCACACCCTTGATCACAACAAGGTAACACTGCTCTATTATTTGTACGGGTAAAAGTACCATACTGATTTAATATATTTCCTTCAACACATGTACCATTACTTCTATCCATCACCATACCTTTTGGGCATTCTTTTCTTTTATTTGGTATGAGATCACCTGCTATATTTACTTTATAATTTTTTGTTTCTTTCATTTTACATTACTCCAAATAAAGAAGGACAATTTAAATCCATATGTTGCCAATTGTTACCACATCCCTGTTGCCAATAATAATTCATACCTTCTGATGTCTGTAATATAAATCCTTGTCCTGGATTAAATCTAAAACTACCAACCCAAGTCCAACCTTGAAAAGTAATCTCTTGAGTTACAGGATCTGTAACTGTAATATTATTATAATTAGCAGCTGAACCTACGCCTATCAACTCTCTAGTTATTGTACCATCTGCAATAGTATTACTTACGACACTGGTATCACTAGGCTCAATATCTCTATATTCGGGTTTATCAGGAAAAGGATAAGCTCTGTAATTTGGACCTGCGTGAGTAACCATTTTATAGTCACGACTAATCATACCATATGGTGCATTAACTCTTTGATTTATAGGTGAACTAAATTCAACCCAATAAGCCATTTGAGGATATATATGAGTTAAACTTCCAACCCATACTCCATTAACTTTTTGAGTAGCAACACCTTGATTTTGAGTTGGATGTACACCTGTTATCTTTTTTATCTGTCCTCCAGGAGCTAACATACTTTCAAACTCTTCTACAGACCAAACACCTTCTTCAAGTGGGAATCCTACACCATCAGAGGGATCACTATTACTTACATGTGAACCAAAGTCTTCCTGTGGGTAAGCCCTAAATGGGAATGATATTAAAAAAGAACCTGCTGGGTAATTATATGTAATACCATCTACTGGTGCTGGTGATATTCCACCTGGTAAGGAAGTATCACCACCTATACCAGGTGAAAGAATTGAATTATTTGATTGAATACATACTCCTTTTTGTTTATTCAAATGCATACCTTTTGGGCACTTTTCTCTATGATCTATAGGAACACTATAATAATATTGTTCAGGATAATCTTCGAAACTATTATTAACTTTTATAGTTCTACCAACCCCATCTTCTAACTTAACTTTTGGTTGAGGAACTATTGGTTCATTTGGATGAATAGGAGTAACTCCGTTATCTGGAAGAATGATTCCACCATCTTGAAATCTAGCTCTCCGTCTTGATAACCTACCACCATTCCTTCTAGTTCTTCTTCTAGTTCTTCTAGCCATTAGTTTCCTTTATTTAAATTAAATATATTTGTTCATATATAAATATAATATGTCCAAAAAAAACGTTGACTTTAATATTTAATAGGTATTATATTTATATATAGTTTTGCCCTCGTAGCTCAGCTGGATAGAGCAACGGACTTCTAATCCGTAGGTCACACGTTCGAATCGTGTCGAGGGTACATGGGGTCGACATGGAATCGATTGCTAGATTTTTGACATAAAGTGCAAGTAGCGTGATTCACTCACGAATCAAACATACGATAATCGGCAACGAATATCAATACATGGCAGTAGCGTAGTCTACTTCCCATCACTCCTTGATTTCTGATAGAGGATAAAGTGGTGTCATATCAGAAGAACCTCCTTTATGAATGGGTTGGGAGAATACTAATTTACATTCCATCTTTGAGCAAACAGATGTAAAACAGTAATCTGACTTTGTTAATAAGAAAGAAATTAACTAAACTTGTAAATGACTTTATGTAGGAAACTGGTAAGACGGGGGTTCGAATCCCCCCGACTCCACAAATTAAACGTTGACTTTAATAACAAAAATGGAGTATATTATAGTATGAATAATATTGGTTATGCATGTATTAACATGAATCTATCTAAATGTAAACCGAAGATTACTACTAATCGTAGTATGATAAAAAGAACATTTACAGAAAAAGGTTTACCATACGCATCTGAACTAGCGTTACAAAATTGTAAAGACTTACTTACAATACTCAAGTGGAACAAAGCTAATGGTATTAATTTCTTTCGTATGTCTTCAGACCTTATACCATGGGCTTCTGAATACAAGTTGGATGATTTACCAGACCATTGGGATATAGTAGCTACATTGGGTGAATGTGGTAAGTTTGCTGAAGAGAATAATATTCGTATTACATCTCATCCTGGTCCTTTCAATGTTCTTACCTCACCACATGAACATGTAGTTGAGAATTGTATCAAAGACTTGTCTATACATGGTGAAGTGTTTGACATGATGGGTTTATCTCGTACACCATACAACAAGATTAATATACATATTGGTGGTGCTTATGGTGACAAGGTATCAGCTATGGAACGATTCTGTAAAAACTTTCATCGTCTACCAGATTCAGTTAAGTCTCGTCTTACGGTTGAGAATGATGACAAGGCTTCTATGTATTCTGTCGTTGATTTGTATGAGGGTGTATACAAGGTTATAGGTATACCGATTGTATTTGATTACCATCACCATAGATTCTGTACAGGTGGACTGACAGAAGAAGATGCACTTGAAGTTGCTATATCTACTTGGCCTACTGACATTGTACCTGTTGTACACTATTCAGAGTCTCGTAGTAAAGAACAACTAGATGAGTCTATTAGACCACAAGCACATTCAGATTATGTACTTGACTATATTGACACCTATGGTAATAGAGTTGATATTATGATAGAAGCAAAAGCCAAAGAGTTGGCTGTTATGAAATACAAAGAGTTACATGGATTATGTTAATACTAATAAATTAATAGTAAGAGAAGTTACAAAGTCTATAGCTAAAAAGATGGTAGTTAAATATCATTACTCTCACCTATGGACAAAGTGTTCTGTTGCATTAGGATTATTTTATAACACAGGTAAACAACATTCTTTCTTTGATGAAGAAGAAGAAAAGCTTATCGGTGTTATAATATATGGTGACCCGATTGGTAGACATAGTGGTGGTTCTATATCAGAGTTATTAGATAGAACTGATGTATATGAATTAACAAGGTTATATATCCACGATGGTTATGGTAGTAATATTGAGAGTTGGTTTATCTCTCAATCTTTTAAATGGTTGAAAGAGAATACAAACATCAAGGCTTTGATATCATACGCAGACCCAAAAGAAGGACATGCTGGTACAATCTACCAAGCCACTAATTGGATATATCAAGGTAATAGTATTAGACCAAATGATACATATAGTTTTAAATTGAAACCAGACGATGAGTGGATACATGGAAGAACATTGGCTAATACATATAAGACAAATGATATAGAGAAGTTAAAGAAAAAAATTGGACATACCTTTTGGTATAGAGTAGAACCGTTGAAACATCGGTATGTATATCTACTAAAGAATAAAAGGAAGTTAATGAAACACTTAAAGCATCCTATTAAGCCATATCCGAAGGCGGATGATGTAGATGATTTAAAAGTAACAAAGGTGGTGGTATGATAAGATTGGAGTTGGTACAATATCATATGCAAAAGTTACAGGTAAAAAGAATAATAGAGAAACATCATTCTTATGTGCCATCTAATCGTTCAGTAGGCAGAAGAATAGATTGGTTAATATATCATTCAGAACATACTAATAACTTTGGTATAGAAGAACCTGTTGGTATGGTTGGTATTGGTTCATCAGTATATCCACCACCCAAAGACATCTTGCGTTATGTAGGAATGAGTAAATCCGTATATAAGGATAACTTTAATTCGTTTGCTAACAACTGGCGCTACTGCCTAGTCAAGTCAATACCGAACTTGGGAAGTCAAGTTTTAAAACAACTTCGGGAACAGGGCTTGCTTCAATGGAAATCCAAATACGGCGATGACTTGAAATATCTAATCACCTTTGTCGGTGGTGGTAATAACGGAGCAGTATACAAAGCTGACAATTGGAAACATGTAGGATACACAGCAGGATTACCTGAACATAAAAGTAGTTCAATGAAATGGGATAACAAAGATAAGTTAAAAGAACTATTTGTTAAACCAACAGGAGAAAATAAAAAAATGATATTTATAAAGGAGATTAAATGAAGTTTATATTACTTATATTGACATTATTATTTGTAGGTTGTGATAATCCATTAGAACCAGAAATAACTTTTCTAAACATACATTTAGATTCTGAAAAAGATTCAAATGGATATTATCATATAGATTATAATGGAACAACTTATAAACATGTCTACTATCAAACAACACCAAACCAAAGAGTACATTGGGGTAGTGAAGATACATTTAGTATTGATTGGATGTATAACACATACGAAGAACCAATCATAAACTATTCTACTTATGCCGATGAGTGGGGTAGTGGACAGCAATTGTTTTATTTAGATTCGGAAGCAGTAGGTGATACGATGATGATAGTAGGTTACATCAACGAAATTGCCTGGGATTATTTATATTTTATATTGGAGTAGATTATGAAATTTTTAACAAGAAAATTAATAACACCCGCAGATTTAAATCCAAGAGGTACACTACATGGTGGACAACTACTAAAGTGGATTGATGAAGAAGGTGGAATACATGCAGCACTTGAACTACAAACTGGATTGATTGTAACTAAATACATTTCAGAAATAGATTTTAAATTTCCAGTATTGGAAGGTGATGTGGTGGAGATAGGAATGCAAACAATAGAAATAGGTAATACATCTTGTACATTAGCTTGTGATGTTAGAAGTGTTCAAGCTGATAGAGTTGTTTGTAGTATAGATAAGATGGTTTATATAAGAGTTAACAAATATGGTTTACCAAAGAAACATGGGGGTATGAATGAATAAAGAATATAACTGGGGAATGATAATCCTTTTAATACTTAATGCATCCTATTGGGTATGTGTTTGGAAGTTTGGCTTTTTTATCTCAACTATATGGACTGTAATTATAGCAGCTTTAGTTGGAATAATTTTAAGAATGAAAGAGAACAGATATTAAATTTAAAAAAGGAAATCGTTGGAAAAATAGTAAAGGTGAATTAAGATATAAAACCTGGAGGAAAAATGTATTCGAACTCAACAAAGCAAAAAAAGGATTACGAAAATATTATGTCTGTGAGAAATGCAATAAGAAACGAAAGACCACAAGGGTCTTACATGCTCACCATATTAAGAGTTGGGATAGATTCCCAAAAGATAGATACGATAGAAATAACGGAGTAGTGTTATGTATCAAATGTCATAACGCATTTCATCGTAAATATAAATTTGAAGCTCTTGAAAATCCTAAACTGTTATATGAATATTTAAAAAATTAAGAACACTGGTGTTCATTAGGTAGATAATAATATCTGGTAGGATGTCCAGTACAATCGTTTCCACTATCAGCACATCCATTTTCAAATGTATTCCATGTTGAAAAACCATATCCAAAGACACCTCGTGATTCGTATTCTTGGTTAGTTGCATATTCTAATTGACAAAGTGATTCAGAATTACAATTTTCTAAGCTTACATTACTACATAAAGAATCATTTTCTTGACTAATACCAACACACGAAGTTGATGTTGATTCTGGTAAAAACTTTATAACATTACCAGGAAGAAAACTTTGTGTTTGTCTAAAATCTTCATCAGATTGTATTCTTACATTTGGATGATATATAGTAAAGAACATTCTTGATAGGCCTATATTTGCTTCAACACTTGTTTGATTATTACCAACCACACCAAGTATTATAGAGTTATTGGGTCCATCTACGACAGCAGATTGACTAGCCCAATTATCAAAACCATCACCAAATTCAATTTCAACATTTTCTGGTATACAAGTTGGTGCATTTAAAACAAAATTAAAATAATCAAAACAATAATCAGAAGCACAATTTCTTGTGTTGGTTGTTCTCGAAGTGTTATTTCTTCTTCCAACCTTTCTACCCATACTATCCACTAATTGCATAACTGTATAAGTAGAATTATTAAAATGTGGCTTTAATAGATTTATTAGTCTATTTGTTTGTTCAGGAGTTAATTCAGTTTGTGAACTTCTTCCACTAGCGTTGTTACGTGATAATATCAAATTAACTAATGAAACAATATCAAGAATATCAACTACCCCATCAGAGTTTATATCAGCTGCCAAAAATTGTTGGCCAGTTAGGGGTGTATCATTCATAATATGGTTAATAAGTATAACTATATCTTGAATATTTACTGTACCATCGAAGTTTACATCACCTGCAGGTGAAATTGCACCATATGGAAAATCATCATCGGTTAATAAAACATCACCAAACTCATCTTCTGCTCTCGTAATCTGCCAGTAAAATTCACTTCTAACACCAGATCTACAATGTGGATTATTACCTGTTGTACCACAACAATCAGGACCATAAGTTCCAACACAATTCATATCTACTTCACCACCACATTCTGGATTACCAGGTAATGGATTTTCACAATATTTAAAATGTACATTACCATGCCAATACCAACCATTACTTTCTACAGTTTTTGTTAAAAAGTCATCCATTGTTTGTGCACCATTAACTGAACAATCAACAACCTCGTTACCTAAAATACAAAGTGATGAATCAAATCTTAAACAATATTTAATCAAATCACTACCGAAAGTAGATTCAATTTGTTCTACTACATTAGGGTCACAATAAGAACCAAATCTATCATAAGCAACATCAATAACTTGTTTAGAATATTTATAAAGATGGTGATTCATTTCTTCCCAACAATAATTAAGGCCAACATAGTCATCAACATCATTTATAGCTGGATAAAAAGGATCTCCAAATAACCAATCAATAGTATCATTTCTTTCTATATCATATTTAGAATATGGTGTCCAAGCCGGTGAAGATGGATTTGTACAACCAGCACATTGACAACCACAATGTAATATACCATTTCCTCTGTCTGCACCAAATTGATCACCACCAAAAGGACCACAAAAGGCTGATTGATTTGAAATCTCAAATTGAGTTCCGTACCAATCTCCACTTTCACAACCAAATGAACCCCAAGTTAATGTAACATCAAAACCTAAAATATCTTTTGATATTAGTGTTTCATCAGGACATAAACCACATTGGTCTTTTTCACTATTGGGTTCTTGAACTACACCATTTGGACATCCCGCTTCAGCTGAAATTCCTTCAGGTGGACATGAACATGTACCACAATCATCAACAAAAGCATCACCAAAACAAACACCAGAACAATCTTGACTTTGATTAGGTACATCTACCTCCTCACCCTCACCAACACATTGAAGACAATCATCTATATTGTTTGTAGGACAATTTATTTCATCATTAGCATCAATACCTTGACAAGAAGATTCTAAAATATAATTATCTCCAGGTGTACTATCAGGATTACCATCTTCTAAAATAAATGTACAGTGTTGTGTTATTCCAGCTTGACAAAAGAAGTCACCATCACCATCAACAGCAAAATCGAAAAAGCTTTTGGGCCCACCACATACACCAGAGCAATCTGGAGGACCACAATTTACACCACCTTGTATACAATACGGACTTTCATATGGACAACATCCAAAGTCATCAGCTCCAGGTCCATCACAAACTCCACACTCATCTGTAGATGAAGGTTCTTCTCCTTGATATGGACAAATACTAGCACAATCAAGAGCATAATTCATACCACATACATTACCAATATAATTTTGTTCAGGTATATTACAATTACAAGATAACGAAGTATCTCCAGAACAATTACAAGATGTTATACCTGTACGAGTATTTAAATATTGAGCTGTACCAATACCTATTGGGAAAGCAGATAAAGTATCATTCCATATGTTCATAGTACCACCAACTTCATTTGTGAAACATGAGTTTACACCATCAGCTGTATTATAATA
>CEUJ01044241.1_pt1 | contig 17457 bp, 16 predicted proteins | sample 361531 | NCBI WGS metagenome assembly CEUJ01 (sample SAMEA2622842, study PRJEB7988) | marine metagenome | biome: marine biome (ENVO:00000447); feature: marine epipelagic mixed layer (ENVO:xxxxxxxxx); material: "saline water (ENVO:00002010), including plankton (ENVO:xxxxxxxx)" | depth 140 m | reverse complement strand
AATGAAATTTTCGTAAATGGTAAAGTTGCAACGATTGGAGTTTCAGTAAGTGAAGGGGACGTTATTAAATATATCGATAAAGAATTTCGATACATTCCAGAAAAAAGTAAGATTAATCTTTTAATGCTAAACAAACCCGAAGGAGTTCTTTCTTCTAATAAAAAACACAATAAAATACCTATAGTTTTTGATTATTTACCTGAAGCAGATTCAAGTTTTAGATGGATTGCAATTGGTCGCTTAGATATTAACTCTTCTGGATTAATGCTTTTTACTGATAGTGGAAAGTTTGCAAACTTTTGTATGCATCCTTCATCTTCCATAGATAGAGAATATTTAGTAAGAGCTAGAGGTGATTTTACACCTAGGAAAAAAGAAAAGATGTTATCTGGAATAGAAATTGATGGAGAAATTTTTAAATTGACTGATGTTGTAGAAGGCGAAAAAAGTTCTACTAACCAATGGTTTTCAGTTTGTTTAATGAGTGGAAAAAACAGAGAAGTTCGAAAAATATTTAATTCAGTTGGGCTTGAGATAAGCAGACTAAAACGAACTAGATTTGGACCATTATTTTTGCCATCTTCATTGAAACCAGGAAGTTATGCTTTGTTATCTGAGAGCGAAATTGATTCTTTAAAAAACTATGGAACATAAAAAAGCTCATGATTTTTTATATAACGTATGTAAAGTTGAAGGCTTCATTGAACTTGCAAATCACATTAAGCATGTTGGACCATTAAAGTTACAAGTTTCAAATAAAAATTTTGTTACCCATCTTTCAAAAATAATTGTTGGTCAACAAGTTTCAGTTGCAGCTGCAAGAGCAATATGGGATAGGACCAAAAAAATCTTAAGAGCAAATAAATATAAAAAACCAAATAAAAATCTTGATCAGCAAATGCGAAAAGCTGGATTATCAAGACAAAAAATAGAATATTTAAATGGAATTATATTTAATAAAAATATTAATACTTTTACTAAAAGTAAATTAAAAAAAATGAATGCAGAAGATTATTTTAATTTATTGATAGACATAAAAGGCATTGGCCCATGGTCAATTGAGATGTCAAGAATATTTTACATTGGTGATCCTGACGTTTTTTCAATTCTTGATTTAGGCCTCAAAAATGCTCACCTTAAGATATTTGATATCGAATCTTATACTGAATCTTTTTATAAAAGATTTTCACCATATAGAAGTTATATGTGTCTGTATCTTTGGCGCGTTCTTGAAGACGAGAATGTTACTATTTAATGTTCTTAACTCTGATATTCAATATAATTACCATCAAACGAAGCGCTTTCAATTGATAACATCCATAAATAGTAATCCATTAAACTTTCTGGCTTTTTTACTTTAGATGGATTTTCTGCCGGATAAGCTAATGAACGCATATCTGTCTGAGTTGCTTTAGGATTAAAATTAAAAATTTTTATATTTGAAACAGGCTCTAATTCACTTGTAAGTATATCTGCAAGTGCATTAGTTCCTGCCTTAGAAATTGCGTAGGGACCCCAAAAGGCCTCCGCTTTTTTGCCAACACTTGAAGTGGTAAAAATAATCCTTGGCGATACAGAATTTTTTAATAATGGAATTAGATATTTAAAAAGGAGAAAAGAGCTTGTTAAATTTACATTTAGAACTTTTTGCCATGTTTTCAAATCAAAACCATCGATATTAGACATTTTCTCTAAAATCGCCGCATTAAAAATAACACCATCAAGACATTTGTAGTGTTCGGGAATAATATTTGCTATTTCTTGAGCCTTTTCCTCATTAAGACTGTTTAAATCACATTTCAAAATACATGGCTCAGTTCCATATTTTTCCTTTATTGAGTCATATAGTTCGTCCAATTTTCTTTCATTTCTACCAAGCATGATTACATTTGAACCAAGTTGACTTAACTTAATTGTCAAAGATTTACCAATGCCTTTTGAACATCCAGTAATTAAAATATTTTTATCCTTAAATTGGTTTGTTTTAATTTTCTTTATAATCATCGGACTAAGAAGGATCTTATTTCATCGACTTTTTTTACATGATGACACTTTATAGAATTTATTTCATTTTTATCAATTGAATAGCCATATAGGCATGCAATTGTCTTCGTACCTGCACCTATACCAGCTTTGACATCATTTATATGATCGCCTAGATAAATAGTATTTTCTGGTTTTATATTTAGTTTCTTACATGCTAGTAGTATTCCTTCAGGATCGGGTTTTGAAATCTTTACATGATCAGGACAAATCAGAACTTGAATATTTTCCAATTCTACAAAAGAATCTATTATTGGTTGAGCATATTTATAATACTTGTTGGTTACGACGCCATACTTAATAGATTTTTTATCTAAAAATTTAATAAAATCACACATGCCTTCAAACAAACAAGAATTACTCTTCAGATTTAATTCATACTCAGAAAGGAATTCATTCTTATAAAGATTAAAATTCTTATCATTTTCATCTATTTTAAAAAATAACTTAATTAATTTTGAAGTACCTTCAGAAATATGAGGTCTTACCTCATCCATACTTACATGATCTTTACCATGATTTCTTAAAACATTGTTTAGTGAAACAAGAAAATCTGGAGCTGTATCTATCAAGGTTCCATCAAGATCAAATAAAACTAATTTTGTTTTATGATTTTCTTGCATAGATTAGATAATTTACTCCAAGATCATTGTTTAAATTAGCTTTATGTGTAATTGGGTTATAGAACATGCCTTTTGTTTCAATTACATTTGCTTTTGCATCTCTAACATATTTTGCCAAAGTTGAAGGCTTGATAAATTTTTCAAATTCGTGAGTACCTTTAGGCAAAATATTAAAAATATATTCTGCACCAACAATTGCAGTCACCCATGACCTTGGATTTTTGTTAATGGTAGATAAAAATAAATGTCCATTTGGTTTCAACAACTTAATGCATGTAGCTACTAAAGAGCATGGATCCGGAACATGTTCAAGTACTTCCAAACAGGTTACGATATCATAATATTCTTGATATTCTTGATTTAAATCCTCAGCTGTTTTTTCAAAATACTTAATATCTTTTTTATTCTTTGATGCATGAAGCTTAGCAACTTCAATTCCTGGGCCTGCCGCATCGATCCCAGTTACTATTGCACCAAAATCATGAAGTGCTTCTGCAAGTAAACCACCACCACAACCAACATCTAAAACTTTTTTATCTTGAAGATCAGTTTTATCTTTTATGTACTTTGCTCGTAAAGGATTAATCACATGTAATGGTTTAAAGTCTCCATCTTTATTCCACCATTCATCCGCAATATCAGAAAATTTATTAATTTCTTGTTTATCTACATTTGTCATATGGATATTCTAACTCTTATAAATTTAATTAAGAATAAATTAAATTACTATATTTTGTAGCCAGACTACAGCAAGATATGCCATAAAAAACATCTGTATGGGGTTTTTTAATTTAATTGACTTATCAGAGCTGTTATTATTTACTTCACTACAGAAAAAAAATACTTATTTTAATTGTGATTATATCAGCGCTTAAATCTAACAATGAACTTGATAATAGGTCACCGCTTCATATGGAAACGGTTAAAACTTTAATTGATCTAGGAGCAGAGATTTGGTTTGAAGAAGACTTAGGTCAAGGTATTAATGTAAGTAATGAAGAATTTATTCAAGCTGGCTTAAAAAAACATTCAAGAGAGAATTGTTTACAAAATGGAGATTTAATTTTAACGATACAAGCTCTTGGTAGCGATGAACTAAATCTTATAAAACCAAATTCTACCGTTTTGGGTATGGTAAACCCTTTTAATAATAAAAAGCTTATAAGCTTATGTGCTGAGTTGAAAATTAATCTTGTAAGTATGGAGTTCATCCCAAGGATAACCAGGGCGCAAAAAATGGATGTCTTAAGCTCTCAAGCAAATTTAGCTGGATACGTTGCAGTAATTGAATCAGCTAGAAATTTATCAACTGGCTTGCCTATGATGATGACAGCAGCTGGAACGCTAAAACCAGCTAAGGTATTTGTAATTGGTGTTGGAGTAGCTGGTTTGCAAGCGATAGCTACTGCTAAGAGATTGGGAGCCAGAGTAGAGGCTTTTGATACCAGAGATGTTGTAGAGGAGCAGGTAAATTCGTTAGGCGCCAAGTTTGTAAAGATTGATTTAGGAGAGACAGGCGAAACAGATCAGGGATATGCAAAAGAATTGACAGAAGAACAAATAAATAAGCAAAAAGAGCTCCAGTCAAAAGTTTGTGAAAGATCAGATATTGTTATCACCACTGCTCAATTGTTTGGCAGACCCGCACCATTGCTCATAGACAATAAAACTATTGATAAGATGAAGCCTGGCAGTGTTATATTTGATATGGCAGTAGAATCTGGTGGAAATGTTGAAGGTTCAAAGCCTGACGAAGTAGTTTATAGAAATGGAGTAAAGATAATAGGTATCTCAAATTTGGCATCTCAAGTTGCTGGACATGCATCATTAGCTTTATCTAATAATTTTAACAATTGGATAAAAGATTTTTTTGACTCTGAAAATTTAAAAATAAATTTTGATTTTGAGGACGAGATTATTAAAAGTAGTGTATTGGTCTTTGATGGGGATATTAAAAACGAGAGGTTTCAATAATGGAAATATATATATTACTTGGATTTGTCCTTGTTTTATCAATCTATCTAGGACTAGAGCTAATATCTAAGGTTCCAAGTACTTTACATACGCCATTAATGTCAGGAGCAAATGCTATTTCAGGTATTGCATTGGTCGGAGCATTAATGCTAGCTACTAGTGATCAGTTTGGTCAACTTCAAGAAGTTCTCGCATTCCTTGCAGTGACTTTTGCGTCAATTAATGTATTTGGAGGCTATTTAGTCACTAATAGAATGTTAAAAATGTTTAAAAAGAAATAATGATAGTTTTGATTGAAAATTTATCTACATTTCAAAATATTATTTACATAATATCTTCAATGTTATTTATTACAGGTATAAAAATGCTTGGTAAAGAAGATACGGCAGTAAGAGGTAATTTTTTATCAGCACTTGCAATGTTTATTGCAGTTAGCATCACGTTTGTAAATGTTGTAAATCCTCTAATAATAATCATCGGCATATCAGTTGGTGCAATTATAGGGTCAGTGATAGCCCTAAAAGTCAAAATGACTTCAATACCAGAAATGGTCGCACTATTTAATGGTTTTGGAGGACTAGCTACTTTTTTTATTGCATGGTCAGAGTTTAGTACTACTCCAGAAAATTATTTCCAATACATTCTTATAATGCTTACTACTTTTATTGGCGGGGTTACATTTACTGGAAGTATTGTTGCATATGGAAAATTGTCTGAAAGACTTCAAATTAAGAAGACATCGCTAATAACAAAACTATTTACAACAATATTTTATATTTCCTTAATTTATTTAATTTATTCAACTTTCTTTACTGGTATTTTTGAACCTAATTTTGATTTTTATTTAATTTTAATAATACTTACCTTGCTTGGTGGAATTGGATTTGTGCTGCCAATTGGTGGTGGTGATATGCCTGTAGTTATTTCATTGTTAAATTCTTTTTCAGGTATTGCTGCAGCTTTTGCAGGATTAATGTTGTCAAACAATGTTCTTATAGTTGCTGGGTCATTAGTTGGCGCGAGTGGTCTTATCTTAACCATTATTATGGCAAAAGCTATGAACAGATCTATCGGAAATATTTTATTTGTTGGTTATGCATCTTCATCATCAGGATCTAAAACTGGAGAAACTGGTGAGGTTAAACCAATTAATGTTTCAGACTCTTTTTTAATTCTTGAAAATGCTAGTTCTGTATTGATTGTTCCAGGTTATGGAATGGCTGTTGCGCAGGCTCAACATGTTGTTAGAGAGCTTGGAGAGCTTTTGGAGGCAAACGGTACAGAAGTCAAATACGGCATACATCCAGTTGCTGGCAGAATGCCAGGACATATGAATGTTTTACTTGCAGAAGCAAATGTTCCATACGATGTATTAGTTGAACCTGATGATGTAAATCCAACTATGGATAGCGTTGATGTTGCAGTTGTTATAGGTGCCAATGATGTGGTTAATCCATCAGCTACTGAAGAACCGGGAAGTCCAATATATGGAATGCCTATAATTGAAGTCCATAATGCGAGGACTGTTTTTGTATTAAAAAGGTCTATGTCCTCAGGGTTTGCGGGTGTGCAAAATCCACTTTTTTTCAAAGAAAATACAAGAATGTTATTTGGCGATGCAAAGGAGTCGATTGGCGGTTTAGTCTCAGAATTTAAAGAATAATTTCTCTCATAAATATGTTAAAATAATACCTTATTTTAGCTAAAAATTTCGTACAAAAAATAGGGTTCAAAACAGCAAAAAAATGAGTGATTTTGCAAAAGAAATTATATCCGTAAATATTGAAGATGAGCTTAAGCAATCATATCTAAGTTATGCTTTAAGCGTTATTCATGGAAGGGCACTACCTGACATAAGAGATGGTTTAAAACCCGTTCATAGAAGAATTCTTTATGCCATGTATGATCTCAAAAATTATTACAATAGACCTTATAAAAAATCTGCAAGAGTTGTTGGCGACGTAATAGGAAAATATCATCCTCATGGTGATTCCGCAGTTTATGATGCAATGGTAAGAATGGCTCAAGATTTCTCTATGAGATATCCAATAGTTGAAGGCCAAGGTAATTTTGGATCAATTGACGGCGATCCTCCAGCTGCAATGCGATATACAGAAGTACGTATGGCAAAAATTACAGACCAAATGCTTAATGATATTGAGAAGGAAACTGTCTCATATTCACCAAATTATGATGGAAGTGAAAATATTCCAGACGTATTACCAACAAAAATACCAAACTTATTAGTAAATGGATCATCTGGAATCGCTGTTGGAATGGCTACAAATATTCCTCCCCATAACATTACAGAAGTTTTAAATGGATGTATAAATTTAATTAACAACCCAAAGGTTTCAATTGATGAATTAATAAAAGATATTTCTGGGCCTGATTTTCCTACTGGAGGAACTATCGATGGAAAAGCAGGAATATATGAAGCTTATAAAACTGGAAGAGGAATAATTCATATTCGTTCAAATACATCAATTGAAGAAGATAAGTCTGGTAAACAATCTTTAATAATTAATGAAATTCCTTTTATGGTTAATAAAGCAAGAATGTTAGAAAAAATTGCTGAACTTGTAAAAGAAAAAAAGATTGAGGGCATCACTGAAATTAGAGATGAGTCTGACAAGGACGGATTGCGAGTAGTTATTGAAGTAAGAAAAGGAGACTCAGTCGAGGTATTAGAAAATAATTTGTTTGCACAAACACAATTAGAACAGTCATTCGGAATTAACTTTACTGTTCTGTCTGAGGGTCAGCCAAAAGAAGTAAACCTCAAAGAAATGCTTCAAGCTTTTGTAAAGCACAGAAAGGATATAATCACTAAAAGAACAAAATATGATTTAAGAAAAGCAAAAGAAAGAGGTCATGTTGTTGAAGGTCTAATGGTTGCAATTGCAAACATTGATGAAATTATAAAAATAATTAAAAAATCAAAAGATCCAAAAATAGCTGCAACAGCTCTTTGTAAAAAAACATGGAAATCAGGTCCCGTAGAAGCAATTCTTAAAAAAGTAGGAAGTGACGCATGTAAGCCAAAAGGTATAGGCAAAGATTTAGGTTTAAAAGGTAAGAAGTACAAATTATCTCCAGATCAGGCAAAAGCTATACTCGAATTAAGATTAGGCAGACTTACAGGTTTAGAGCAAGATAATTTAAGTAAGGAATTTTCTGAAATAGTTGAGAAAATTCTTGGACTGCAAAAAATTCTTGATGATAAAGAAACTTTAAAAGATTTAATGATTAGTGAGCTTGCGGAGGTTAAGAATACTTTTGGAGATGAGAGAAAGACGCTTATAAATGATACAAGAAGAGGTATAACAAACGAGGATTTAATTCCTGAAGAGACTAGGGTACTAACTGTTTCAAGAAGTGGATATGCTAAAACTCAACCCCTTGATGAATATAGAGAGCAAAGAAGAGGTGGCCAAGGCAAGGCAGCTGCTTCTGTAAAGGAAGAAGATCTTATACAAAATCTTTATGTTTTGAGTAGCCATGTTCAAATACTTTGCTTTACGACCAAAGGGAAAGTTTTTTGGTTAAAGGTGTATGAAATACCAGTTGCGTCAAGAACTTCAAAAGGACGACCTCTAGTTAACATGCTCAATTTAGATGACGATGAGAGAGTAAGTGACATTTTACCTGTTGAGGAGTTTTCAGATGATAAGTACGTTTTCATGGCAACAAAAAAAGGAATTACTAAAAAAACAAATTTGAGTCATTTCGCTAGAAAGTGGAAATCAGGAATAAAAGCAATAAATTTAGATGAAGATGATAGGTTGATTGGAACTGCTATTACAGATGGCACCAATGAAATCTTACTAGCATCTTCTGCAGGAAAATTAATTAGATTTAGCGAATCAAAAGTAAGAGCAATGGGAAGAGCAGCTAGAGGCGTCAAAGGTATTAAGTTAAAAAAAGATCAAAGATTAATTTCTCTTAATGTAGCAAATGATTCTAAAACTGTATTATGTGTTTCTGAGAATGGCTATGGCAAAAAGACACAATTAGATGATTTTCCTATTCACAATCGAGGAGGGCAAGGAGTAATATCAATTAAAACAAGTGACAGAAATGGTCAGATGGTTGCTGCAACTTTAGTTGAAGAAGAGGATGGGATAATGCTGATAAGCGACAAAGGAACAATGATTCGAACTAATGTATCTCAGATACCAACCTTAAGCAGAAATACACAAGGAGTAAAAATTATTACACCAAAAGACGGTGAAAAATTGACTGAGTGTGTCACGATACCTAACGAAGAAGACGAAGAAGATTAACAATGAGAAAATGGAATTTCTGTGCAGGCCCCGCAGTAATTTCTGAAGAAGTTCTTAAAGAAGTTCAATCCGAAATATTAGAATTTAGTGAATCAGGAATGTCTGTGATGGAAATGAGTCATAGATCAGACATATATTCTGAAGTTGCCTTCAATGCAAAAAAAGATTTCATTAATCTTTTAAAAATTCCAAATGAGTATGATGTTCTATTTCTTCAAGGTGGAGCTACTCATCAATTTTCAATGATTGCTTATAATTATAAACATTTAAGTGGTACAGCAGATTATGTAACAACAGGCTCTTGGTCTACAAAGGCTTTTAATGAAGCATCAAAAATTTTTGATTCAAATGAAATTTTTAGATCAGATGAAGGTATTTGTACAAAAGTACCCAATATAGAGGAATTAAAATTATCAAAAAACGCTGCTTATTTGCATTATTGTCCTAATGAAACAATTGAAGGAGTAGCATTTCATGAGACTCCAAAAATAGATACTTCTTTAATTGCAGACATGTCTTCTGTTATTTTAAGTCAACCATTAGACGTAAATAAATTTTCAATTATTTATGCGGGTGCACAAAAAAATATAGGTCCCGCAGGACTAACTATTGTAATTATTAATAAAGAATTTATGGAAATGGGTAATACGAATTTACCTAATATTTTGAAATATTCTGAACATGCAAAATCTAATTCTATGTTGAACACTCCACCAACTTTTTCATGGTATCTTGCTGGCAAAGTTTTTAAGTGGATGCTTAGTCTTGGAGGCTTAGATTATTTTGAAATACAAAACAAATTAAAAGCATCTATGCTTTACGATTTTATTGATAATTCAGATTTTTACGTGAATAAAATAGATGCTAAAAGCAGATCAATCATGAATGTTCCTTTTATCCTTAAAAAACCAATGTATGAAGAAAAATTTTTAAGTGAAGCATCAAATAATGGTTTTTTAAATTTAAAAGGACATCGTTCAGTTGGAGGAATGAGAGCGAGCATATATAATGCTATGCCCTTAGAGGGAGTAAAAGAGTTAATAAAATTTATGGATTACTTCAAATCTAAAAATGGGTGATTTATGGCAAAGGATGATCTTAAAAATTTAAGAAGTAAAATTGATAAAATTGATCAACAGTTATATGCATTGATTCAAAAAAGAGCTTCTCATGCAGTTGCTATAGGAAATATTAAATCTAAAGTCAGTCCATCATCATCTTTTTATAAACCTGCAAGAGAAACTAAGATTTTAAGAAATATAATCAAAGCTAATGAGAAAGGCTTATTACCTGATGCAAAGATTAGAACCATCTTTAAAGAGCTTATTTCTGGATGCTTGTCATTAGAAGAGGTACTTAAGGTTGCATATTTAGGACCGGAAGGTACGCACTCCGAAGCTGCAGTTCATAATCAATTTGGTTCTCAGGTCATTAGAATACCTTCTTCAACTATTGATGATGTCTTCTATCAGGTCATGCAAGATGAGGTTAATATCGGAGTTGTGCCTGTTGAAAATTCTTCTGAGGGAGTTATAAATACAACATTAAACTGCCTTGCTGATAGTGAAGATATAAATATCATAGGTGAGATTTATTTGGACATAGAGCACCAATTAGCTGCTGGCAATAAGTTCAATATTGATGAGGCTTTTGCAATTGCATCTCATCCACAAGCTTTAGGGCAATGTTCAAAATGGATTGAAAGAAATATGGGTAACATAAAGCGTTTAGAAATGCCTAGTTCAGCGGTTGCTGCCAAGTACGCAAAAGAGAATAAAAATATATTATGTATTGTAAATTCAATGGCTATACAAAATTATAAGTTAAAGTTGGTTAAGAAAAATATCCAAGATTATTCAGAAAATAAAACTAGATTCCTAGTAATTGGTAAGAATGAAGTTGGTAAGACTGGAAAAGATAAGAGTTCTTTTTTAATCCAAACACCAAACAAGCCAGGATCATTAATGTCAGTTTTAAAACCGTTTGAAAAAAGAAAAATAAATCTATCGAAGATAGAAACAAGACCATCGCGTGGGAATATAAATTCACATGATTTTTTTATTGATTGTGAAGGTCACATTAAAGATAAAAAGTTAGATCTAGCAATAAAAGACATAATTAATGCAGGGGCGATTGTAAGAAATTTTGGTTCATACCCAGAGTACATATGAATTTTAATGTTGAAAATATTTTAGTTGTTGGTTTAGGAATGATTGGTTCTTCCATAGCTTTCGCTGCTAAATCCAAAGGCATAAATGTAAATGGATTTGATTTAAATGATGATGTTTTAAAAAAAGCTATTGATGAGAATATTATTGATTCAACTATTGAATCAATTGAAGAAATTAATACAAATCAAATTGATTTAATAATATTAGCTGTACCACCAAAACAAACCTTAGAACTGTTTAATAAACTTGATTACTTATGGAACTCAAAAATAACTATCACTGATACTTCAAGTGTAAAGAATCATCTAAAACTTGAGGGCGTAAATAATATTGTTTTATCTCATCCGATCGCAGGATCCGACAAGTCTGGAATAGATGCTTTAGACAAAAATTTATTCATAGAAAAAAAGAATATACTCTGTAATCCTTTTGATGCAAAAGAAGACCATCTAAAAAGAGTGGAAAATTTTTGGGTAAATGCTCTAAACATGAGGGTAGAGATAATGACAGTCGCAGAACATGATCTTATTTTTGCAATGACGAGCCATCTTCCTCATTTAGTTTCTTATGCATTAATTGATTCAATAAGAACATCAAATTTAAGCGTTAAAGATAATTCTGGAGGAGGATTAAAAGAATTTCTTAGACTAAGTGGTTCAAATGCGGAAATGTGGAGAGATATTTTCATGTTAAATAGAGTTGATTTAATTAAAGCACTTGCTGGCATGCAAGTGTCACTAAATAATTTGCTTGAGTTAATGACTGAAACAAAACAAATTCCTGATATATTTTCTCATGATGAAATGCTCAAAAATGAGCTTAAGGAAATAAAGTCATTCAAAGAAGATAAATTTTGAATCTAGAATCAAAACCAACAAAACATTTAGATGGAGAGATAATTTGTCCTGGAGATAAATCCATTTCACAAAGAATTCTTATAATCGGGTCATTATTAAATTGTGATATGGAAATAGAGGGCTTTTTAGATGCATATGATCCTAATTCGACTTTAAACGCACTAAATAATATCGGTGCATTAATTAAAAAAAATAATGATAGTGTAATTCTCACTAAAAGACCTAATTCGTTTATAAATGCTTCAGAAGATTTAGATCTTGGAAATTCAGGCACCGGCATTCGTCTTATGCTTGGTTTGGTTTCTGGACTTGGAATTAGCGCTAATTTTATTGGGGACTCCTCATTATCAAAAAGACCAATGTCACGTGTGATAGACCCATTAAGTGAGATGGGAGCCAACATAAAAAGTCATAATGGAAAATTGCCAATTAGTGTTTCAAAGTCGAATATTATTAATTCCTATTCATATAAGTTACCCGTTGCTAGTGCGCAGGTAAAATCATGCCTTCTTCTTGCCGCAATTGCATCAAAGAATGATATTAATTTAATTGAGCCTAAAATTACTAGGAATCACACTGAAAGGATGATTGAGTATTTTGGAGGAATTATAAGTTACGGAGACGCTTCAAAAATAGGAAATGTTGAACTAAATTATTGTGAACTTCAGCCAAAAAGTAACTATAAAGTTGTTGGAGATTTTTCATCAGCTTCATTTATTATTATTGCCACATTAATTTCCTATGATTCAGAAGTATTGATTAAGAATGTTGGATTAAATGAAACTAGATCTGGTCTATTGAGTGTTCTACAAATGATGGGGGCTGAAATTCAAATAATTCGTAGTAAAGAAGTATGCAATGAAATGGTAGGGGATATTTTGGTTAAATCTTCAAATTTAGTAGGAATTGAGGTTCCAAATTCAATTATCCCAAATATTATTGATGAAATACCAATATTAAGCATTGCAGCAATTTTTGCTGATGGGGAAACTATTATAAAGAACGCATCTGAACTAAAAGTGAAAGAGTCTGACAGATTAAGCGCCATTTCAAATGGATTAGACAAACTTAACATAAGTCATGAACTTTTTGATGATGGCTTATCTATTCATGGAAACAACAATATATTAGAGAGTTCAGAAGCAATTAACTCACATGGAGATCATAGAATTGCTATGAGCTTCCTGATTGCAGGCGCTAGATCTAAAAACGGTCTTGTAGTTAAAAATTGTGGGAATATTAAAACATCTTTCCCTTCCTTCAAAGATATAATGAATTCAATAGGTATGAAAATAGATGAAAAGAATTAATGTTATAGCAATTGATGGTCCTGCCGCTTCAGGTAAAGGATCTTTGGCAATAAGCATTGCAAACAAGTTTTCTTTAAAACTTCTTGATAGTGGCTCTCTTTATAGATTATTTGCAATGTTTGAAAGAAAAAAAACAGATTACAGCGAGATTACTAGTATTATTAAGAATCGAGTTGAATTTAAACTAACCAAAGATCACCAAAAGATAATCCTAGATAAAAATGTTGATATTACTAATGATCTTAAGTCTGAAGAAATTGCCAAATCTGCCTCTATGTTAAGTTCTCAAAAAGAGGTAAGGGAGAACTTATTTAACTTGCAAAGAGAATTTTATGATGGCTCTGGATTAGTTGCTGATGGAAGAGATATGGGAACAGTCGTTTTTAAAGATGCAAAATTAAAAATTTTTCTCACAGCGTCTGCAAAAGTCAGAGCAAAAAGACGTTATTTAGAGTTGCAGAATCGTAAACAAGAAGTTAATATGCCCGCTCTAATTGATGATATCAATGAAAGGGATTTAAGTGATAGCACAAGAGTACTATCACCTCTACTGCCAGCAGATGATGCTCATATAATTGACTCATCAGATATGTCATTAGATGATGTGTTCAGCTATGCTGAAAATTTAATAAGGAAGGAATTTATATAAATGTCAGAATCTTTTTCAAATTTACTTGATGAAAGCTTAAGCACTCTCGATATGCAACCAGGCTCAATTGTTTCTGGTGTTGTCCTAGATGTTGATAAAGATTGGGTTACTGTTCATGTGGGCTTAAAGTCTGAAGGAGTAATCTCTCTTGATGAATTTAGAAACAATGAAGGTACCATAGATATTGAAGTTGGAGACGAGATTGAAGTGGCTCTTGAAGCAGTTGAAGATGGATATGGCGAAACAAGAATTTCAAGAGAAAAAGCTAGAAAAATTTCTACGTGGAAAATGCTTGAAGAGGCACTTGAAACTGGAGAATTTGTTACAGGAAGAATACATAACAGAGTTAAAGGCGGATTTTCTGTTGAAGTAGATGTAGTAAAAGCTTTTCTTCCAGGATCATTGGTTGATGTGCGTCCTGTAAAGGAAGCACCAGATATAGAAAATACAGTTCAAGACTTCAAAGTTATTAAGCTTGACTACAAAAGAAACAACGTAGTTTTATCTAGAAAAGCAGTTTTAGAAAAAAATAATTCAGAGGTTAAAGTTGAACTCTTAAAAAATCTTGAAGAAGGTCAAATCGTTAAAGGTGTTGTAAAAAATATTACAGATTACGGTGCGTTTGTAGATTTAGGCGGTTTAGATGGATTGTTACATATCACAGATATTTCATGGTCAAGGGTTACTGATCCTTCAGAACATTTAAACTTAGGTGAAGAAATTGATGTTAAGGTTCTAAGTTTTGATAAAGAAAAACTTAGGGTATCTCTGGGTATAAAGCAGATTCATAATGATCCATGGGAAAACGTAGAATCTAATTATTCTGTGGGAGGTATATATGAAGCAGAAGTTTCAAATATCACTGATTATGGATGCTTTGCTCAACTTGAAGAGGGCATAGAGGGCCTCATTCATCTTTCAGAGTTAGATTGGACCAGTAAAAATATACATCCCTCTAAAGTAGTAGAGATGGAAGAACAAATAAAAGTTATGATTCTTGAGATAGATCATGACAAAAGAAGAATATCTCTAGGTCTTAAACAAACTAAATCTAATCCATGGACAGAGTTTGCCAATAAATACGGTATTGGAGACAAAGTAGAAGGTAATATTAAATCAATAACAGATTTTGGAATTTTTGTTGGTCTTGAGGGAGATATTGATGGATTAATACATCTTTCTGACATCTCTGAAGATGAGGATCCAAAAAAAGCATTAGAGGAATATAAAAAAGATCAAAAATTGCAATGTATTGTCTTTGCAATTGATGCTGAAAGAGAAAGAATTTCATTAAAATTGAGTGAATAAGAAAAAGAAAGAAACTTTTACCCGTTCAGATATAGAAACATCTTTAAGAAAAGAATTTCCAAATTTAACTAAATCAGAAATTACTTCTGCTATAAATATAATTTTAGAGTCAATAACTGAAGCAGTAGCGTTAGATGAAAAAGTTGAAATAAGAGGTTTTGGAACTTTTTCAAAAAAATTAATCAGACCAAGAAGATTCACAAATCCAAAAACAAAAGAGGTCTCTTATTTAGGCGAGACTGCAATAATGCACTTTAAACCCTCAAAATCACTAATAAAAAAATGATTATAGTAGCAATTGATGAAACAGCTTTTGATAGAGCATCAGAAATAATCGATTGCCTTGATTCAAAAAAATGTATGGTAAAAATTGGAAGTGTTGCTTTTAATTCAATGGGGCACAAAATTATTAGGCTAGCTGCTGAAAAAGGATTTGAGATATTTCTAGATCTTAAATTTCATGACATTCCAAACACAGTAAAAAAATCTATAAAAGGCCTATCATCTCTTCCGATTAAAATGCTCACAATTCATACTTCTGGTGGTAAGGACATGATGAAAGCTGCAATGGAGGCGGCTTTAGGAACTCAAATAAAAGTCTTTGGCGTCACTGCTTTAACTAGCCTAAATAATGATGACACAAATCAGATTTTTCAAAGATCAACTTCAGAGCAAGTAAATGCTATGCTAGATTTAGCAGAAGAAGCTGGAATAGATGGAGTTGTGTGCTCACCTCATGAACTAGAACTAGTTAGTAAAAGAAATTTGTTATCGATAACACCAGGTATTAGACTTCAAGAATCAAATGATGACCAAAAGAGGGTTATGACTCCAAAAAAAGCTATTGATCTTGGTGCAGATTATCTTGTTATTGGAAGACCAATAACAGGTGCCAAAAACATAAGTGAAATATTAGATAAGATTAATCGAAGTATATTGTGAGCAAAAAGATGTCTGACAATTACTTTTATGAAAATAATATTTTGCGATATGAATTCCTTAATGATGAATTTACAAATGATCTGTATCAAGAGTTTGACCTTAAAGGAAACAAACTTGGCCTAGATTCAAAAATAGAGGATCTATTAAGTGGAGAAATAGTTAACTTCACTGAGAACAAAGCTGCATTACATCCTAAATATAGAAAAAATAATGGTTATATCGAGGAAGCTAATCAATACCAGCATATGGATGTTGATGAACTAATTGATAACTTTAATTTAAATGATGATGCATTAAATAACTTTCTTGATATAAATCTTCATTCTGCAGAGGCTGTTGTCGTCATTGGAATTGGTGGATCATACGAAGGACCAAAGCTGCTAATTGAAAGTTTAGGTTCGGAAGAAACGCAACGACAGATTTTATTTATAACTGGATCAGATAAAACAGAATTCAATGAAAAATTAAAAAATTTAAATCCAAAAACAACTCAATTTATCGTTTCTTCAAAGTCATTTACAACAGATGAAACAATTAAGACACTAAAAGATGCAATTCATTGGTCTGGAGATACAAATAACTTTTTAGCTATCACCGCAAATAAAGCAGAGGCTCAGAAATTTAATATCAAAAATATTGCTGAGTTTGATGATGCCATAGGTGGAAGATACTCGATATGGTCTAAGATATCTTTTCCGGCTTATCTTTACATGCCATTAGATCATAAAAATTCTTTTATAAATTTTTGTCTAGGCGGATCTCTCGCAGATCATTATTTATCTGAAGTTGAAGAATATAAAAAATTTGTAAAGATGTTAGCCTACTCGGATATTTGGTTTCATAACGTAAAAGAAAAAACTACAAGAGCAATTTTATCCTATGATTGGAAGCTTAGATCTCTACCTAACTATTTTCAACAACTTGAGATGGAATCACTTGGAAAAAGGCCCAATAAAAATTCTGAATTTAAAAAAACTGGTCAAGTTATCTTTGGTGGATATGGGCCAACAGCTCAACATTCTTATTTTCAATTATTACATCAAGGAACGCAAAATGTCTGCGCGGATATAATTTTAAATAAAAACAAAAGTTTCGGTAATCTTGCATATTCTCAAGGTATAACACAAGCAGGGCTTCTTTCCAAAGGAGCTGAGGTTTTACTTCGAGATGAAGAAAAAATTAATGGCAATGTTCCAGTCAACCTTTTTATTTTTGATGGCATTGATGCAAAAAAATTAGGTTTTTTAATTGCAACATGGGAGCATAGAGTTTTCATAACATCAGTGATGCTTCA
>CEUJ01181665.1_pt1 | contig 17733 bp, 19 predicted proteins | sample 361531 | NCBI WGS metagenome assembly CEUJ01 (sample SAMEA2622842, study PRJEB7988) | marine metagenome | biome: marine biome (ENVO:00000447); feature: marine epipelagic mixed layer (ENVO:xxxxxxxxx); material: "saline water (ENVO:00002010), including plankton (ENVO:xxxxxxxx)" | depth 140 m | reverse complement strand
ATTTGCAAATCAAAATTTAGTAAATTTAACATCTTGTCAAAATTATATTCCTTTATACACAAAATTTTTTAATTTAAATGTCACCAATTATAATTCTATTAATTTAAATAATAATTTTTCATTACATAGTATCACCGAAAAAATATCTGAAAATAAATTTTTAGGAAAATTGTGTGATGAAAATAATAGTATTTCTACTAAACCCATATTTTTTAAATTCTCTCCTATTTTAGATCCTTACAAATATCTTGCTGGAAAATATGATATAAGTGATACAAATTTATTTAATTTACCTAAATTAGATCAAAATAATTGTCATTTTAAAACCTTAGATCCAAATAATGCTGCATATGTTGATGCTTTTTTTACATATTTAACTAGTCAGCTATATAATAGACTTAATTTTATTCATGGATTAGATTTTTATGGATCATATCTAGGTATTAAAAATAACTATCATATTAATATTAGTGATGATTTAGATATGTTAACTAATAGTAGTTTTTTTTATAAAGCAAATAGAAATATTTTTACATTTGTAAATAGAGAACATGAAGAAATAATAAATGAATCATCTAGAGATAATAAAACTCGTTTAAAATTAGGCGAAGATATTAATAATCTAGATGTTCTTGATTTATGTGATATTGAAAATATAGAATTAACTACTCCTCTTATAGAACCAAGTATTGAATCTACATATGATTTATGTGATATTTCTAGTAATAAAAGTATTAATATTTGTAAAAATTCAGATAATGATAGTCAATCAGAAGTTTCATCTCGTTCTTCTAATACTGATAATAATGCAAGTAATGATGATTCCGAATCAGATTCTAATGATGAGTCTGAATCAGATGATTCAGAAGAAGAAAATATTTTCGTTGCTATTAATCAATTTCCAGTACAAGCTATTGCTTTAGAAGCCTGTAAATCTACATTTGATGACCTTTTACTTAATAATTCTATAACTCAAGAAGAACTTGGGTGTATCATTACACAAATATTGATGATGTTAATTACTTATCAAAAATTATTTAGTTTAACCCATAATGATCTTCATACTAATAATATCATGTATATTGAAACTGAAAAAAAGTACCTATATTACAAATACAATGGTAAACACTATAAAGTTAAAACCTTTGGAAAAATTTTTAAAATAATTGATTTTGGTCGTGCTATATATAAATATAATGGAGAAATAATATGTAGTGATAGCTTTCATAAAGATGGAGATGCTGCAACACAATATAATTGTGAACCTTACTATAATGATAAAAAACCATTAATTGAACCAAATATGAGTTTTGATCTTTGTCGTTTAGGTTGTTCTATTTATGATTTTATTCTTGATTATTATGAAACACCGAATTCTAAAATGACCCCTATACATAAAATTATTACAGATTGGTGTAATGATGATAATGATATTAATATTTTATATAAAAATAATAATGAAGAGAGATATCCTGATTTTAAATTATATAAGATGATTGCACGAAAAGTTCATAATCATATACCAAGTAAAGTAATTGAGAAAAAATATTTTAATCAATTTATAGTAGGCAAAAAAGAGATTAAAAAAGGTTCTCATATAATGAATATTGATGAACTTAAAATTTAAACTTCACTAATTATATGAATGCTCAAGAGAGAGGTATACATGCCGCTTATACAAATTTAGAAAAAAAGGCTATAGTACATTGGAATACATGTCCATTTAATTTTGATAAAATCCCTTATCCATGTAATAAATTAAAGCATACTAAAGCTGGTATTTGTCCACATTGCAATGTTAAATTTATAAGATGGGTTCAATTAGACAATAATAACAAAATTATTGATGAAATTTATTTACCTTCCTTTGAAGATACTATTGATAAGTAATTTTTATTCTCAGAAATAACGCCAATTCCTAATAACCAACTCATTATAGTAGTTAATAAAAGAATCATACCAGCATGATATGCTAAACGTTTATCAAATTCAGTAAAATTATTTGTTCTAGTTATAGGATTAAATTTAATAACTAGCATTAATCCAATATATAATTTAACAAAACGATCAAGTATAAGAGAATATGGTTTTAAATTTAATCCAAAATATGCAACAAGTGACAAACCATATAGTACTAAAGATGCATATAGCAATATTATAAATACTTTTTGGTGCCAAAATAAATTATTTGTCATATATTCTAATTTAATATAATTTTTTAAATTAGAATTTAGGTGTATCTACAAAAACTGGTGCTTGAGATAAATTTTTAATTTTATCATCAAATTGATTAATAATAAAATATCCAACTAAGACACTAAAATATACAATTACTGTATCAATAATTAATCGTTTAATTTCTAATGTTTCTTTTAAAATAAATCTAGTTTCAAAAAATTTAACTATTAAAAATATAACTGAAACAGTTAATGATACTAGATAAATACTATCCATTTAAATAATATTACTAATTTAGTTTACATAACTAAACGAATTTATAATTCAGTTATATCTAAAGATATAGGAGATATATCTAGAGCTACATCATCACCAATTTTAAGAGACTCCTCTTCTGCTTCTTCTTCTTTACGTTTTGCTTGTGCAATTTCAGCTTTTTTTTCTAATGTTTCTAAATCTTTAGGGGCTTCTACTGTTACTTGTTTATCATCTCCTTCTACAACCGTGTCTTTATCTGAAAAATTTATAGATAATGGTTCTAAAGAAATTTGTTGATCTAAATTAGTATCTACTTTTGGTGTTGAAACTACTACAGGAGTTTCTACTTCTTTTTGGATAGTTTTTGCTTCAACTAAGCTAGGAGTTGGCATCTCCTTAATCTCTTTTGCCAAACTTTCTAAACTTGGGGTAGATAATAATGGATTCAATGATACATCAACAACTTCTTTTGATACAGGTTGTTCACCAATTGGAGTAGTTTCTTTTATTAATTCATTTGTATCTAAATTATTTGACTTAACTGGCTCTTTAGGAAATTCAATTTCTTCGTTTTCTTCCATATAACACTGCAAAATACGTTCTACTGGTATATTATCTCGTATAGTAGTTAAAATTGCTTCTTTAATTAATCGTTCAAGCTCATATTTATTTTTTTGTATCTGTAGTGGATAAAGATCTTTTTCAAAAAGATATATATTAGTATATAACTTTCTAGCAACATTCACATAAATTTGATGTATAAACTTATCTACAGATGGTATATCTACATCTATTTTTTTTTGTTTCTGACCAACTCTAATACAAGTTAAAGCTTTTAATTGAATTATATGAACACATGTAATTAAATCTTCTAAATATTTACAGCCACTAGCTGTTTCAATACGTTTTCTCTCTATACTAATAGTATTCTCATTCCAACTAGGAATTGCACTCAATAAGTTTTGAAATGTCATTAAATACTTTGCTTGTTCGTAATTATCTTCACATAATTTAAGGGATTCTGAAAAAATAGATTCTATACCAATTACTACATGATGCGTCAAAATACTAACCAAACGGGCACACCACTCATTTTTTGACTCAGTAAGACTTGAAAGTGAATAATCGTCCATTTACATTTCTAAAATATTTTCTAAATCCTTATCAGAACGAAATGTCAATAAATTTATAATAAATTGAAGTAATAAAAGTTCATTTCTTATTTCTTTTTTAATTTTACCTATACAAGCTAATAATTGATATTTATATAAATTAGATTTATAAGTTTTATCAATATAATTGATTATGTCTAAACCTGTAATACCTTTATTATATAATTTTATTGTTACTAAAGGTATATCTTTAATTGACTTTACCTCATGTAAAACTCTTTTAATAGTGACAAATAATTTATTAGACTCATCATTTATAATTTTATAACTATGCAAATTTGTAGTTTTATTATTAATTAATGGTAATGCAACATAAATTTCTGAAAACCTTGATAAAATTGGTTTTAACAATTTATATTTATCTTCAACTATTATTATAAATCTAGTTGTATGACTAAATTGTTCTATACATCTACGAAGTGCTGACTGAGCATCTATAGTAAGTTTATCTGCATTTGAAAGAATAATAGTTTTAAATAAATTACCATTTGCAAAATTAATATGAGTTTTTGCAAAAAATTTTAAATCTTCTCGAATAAACTTAATACCTTTTCCTTGTGCACAATTTACAAAAAGAACGTAGTTTTGTTTTAATTCTTTATTAGTATAAATTTTATCAACAAAATTATATACTAAAGTTCTTTTTCCAGATCCACATGGTCCATGAAAAAGAATATTAGGAATTTTTTTATTTTCTATAAAAAAATTTAGTTTTTTTTTAATAGTTTCATGAATATTTAATTCTATTTCCATATTTTTATACTTATTAATTTCTTAAACTGTATTAAATAGTTATTTATTTTTAATAATAATGAATAACTATCTAAAATATCTTAAAAATATATACACTACTCCACCTATTTTTAAAAATTTTTTACCAAAACAATTTACTAGAATTAGTGATTGGCTAAATTCTAAAACAATTGAATATAATACTAATCTACATAGATGGTGTCATAAAAATTCATTTAAATATAAAGACTCTTGTAACATAAGTAAAAAAATCGATTATGCTAACAATGATAATTCTTTTTAGATTAATTTGTACAAATTATAAATATATTCATGTAAACTTTTTCTTAAAAATATCAAAAATGAAAAAGCTAATAATACATTCCCATTTAATTCTCTTAAAAAATGATGTTTAAAACCAGCAATCCCATCAAATGGCGATGGTAACCAAAATTTTATTAAATTTCTAATTAATATAACAGCAAGAGCTAATAATGATATAATAAATATTAAATAAAATAAATTTAATATTGTTACTCTCTCTTCATCATAAGGTATTATTAACTTATTAATTAATCCTGATGCAATAACACCAAAAAATACATATAAATTACTAACATATACTATATCCAAAAATTTAACTAAATAATAACAATTAGAACGAGGTTTACCCATCTCTATAATAAAAGAATATAATTACTTAAAAACTATGTAAACTCTGGGCATAAGGATTTGATTTAAAAGCCTGTAATATATCGGGATTCATTCTCTCACAATTAAGATCTTGATCTAAAGGTTTTGGCATATTAACAGAACCAAATGTTTGGGCTGAAGGTATACTTTGTGCTGCGTTTGACGGACCTATATTAATAAAATCCTGAGGTGTCATTCGATTATTTACTCTATCTTCATCCCTACGATTTATTTTCATATTAATATTACCATCCCATACTTGAGTTCCTCCAGGCATTGGCCAATTTTGATATGTTTTATTTACATTATTATGCTGTTGATTCCATGCAGTAGTATCCATTTGCTTATTAATAACATTTCCTACATTTCCATGGGTCCCACTATCTCCTACATTTCTTTGTTGAGATTTAATTATTGTATTTGTGGATTCATAACCACCTCCTTTATTTCCATGACTCATATGTGATACATTTAAATAATTCATTCCAATCTTTCCTGCTGTCATCTCTTTATTAGTAGTTTTGGGTGTATCATATGGATTTGTAAGAGGAAGACTTGGAACTGCTGCCTGGACATTACCTAATTGATTTGCATTATATATAACATCTTCTTTTCTAGTTGGTTTTAGTATATCTAAGATTGGTGCCATCATACCTTTAACTGCACTATTTATAAAACCAAAACTTGAATTACTATCAGATTCACAATTTACTGATCTATTATTTCTTTGAACACTAAAACCTTCTTTTCCATAATTATTTAATTCACCTGGACCTTGACCCATAGCAACTGCAGGATTAATATTAACACATTCTGTACTATCATGACGATGTGGTTCTTCTGTATGTGAAGTTGTATAAACACCTTGATGTGTTGCATTATTGCTAATTCCAAAATATTCACTTGAACAATGGTTAGTTTCAGGCATTATTTGTTCTGGATGCTGTTTTGGTCCTAAGGATGCACCCGTTGTAGTTAACCAGTGTTGAGGCCCTAAAGATGCTGTTGCATCAGGCCGATTTTTTTCTACAGTTCCAATAGATCCCATGTTTTTAACTTCTGAAACACTTGGACCCTCATGACCATTAAGACTATATGTCACTCTTGGATTAGTTTTAGAACGTAATGCATCTACTGTTGGAGGTAACCATGCTTCACGATCAAGCATTCCAGAATTAAAACCACCAGCCCCTTCTGTACCAGCTCCTAGACCTAATCCAGGAGCAACCTTTTCTTGTTTCCAAGGTAAAACATTAGCAACACGTTGTGAAGGAATTACTCTTGACTGATAAAAGTTTGTTTGAATAGGAGCTCCATTAGCTAATTGCACATTATCCTGAGGTTTAAATAAAGGTGCTGCTTCTACTTTTTTAATTAACTGACTTCCTTGACCTTGAGCATTATCTAACAGTGCTACAACCTCTACATCAGCCGAAGCTTGTGTTACTTTTGACCCAAAAAAAGGCACCATATTATTATGTGTAAAATCTTTTGCAATAAAACAGTCTCCTGACATACTCTTAAATTCTTTATTAGCAACATCTTTTGGTAATTGTGTATTACCTATTTTAGTACTAAAAAACTTATCGGTAGTTTGATATGGATTCAAAAATTGTCTAACATAATTTTCATTTGTATTGTCAATCGGTTGATTCTGTTTAGGAAAATTTTTATTTAGTATATGAGTATTAGGTAATTGTGGTGTTGCTCCCATATTAGTAAATCTTTCTTGTTTTTTATTCTCTTTTTTAGAATTATTAGAATATATATAAGCTCCACCCAAAGCTAAAATTGGTAATGCGACTTCCATTTATATATAATCTGTAAATATTTTTATATATAAATTACACACTTATTACATGCCACAAATTTGTCTAAAGACATCTTTCTCTTGTTGGCGCGAATTAATATTGTTTGCAAATTGCCTTTCAGTAAAAGCTTGATGAGGATATAAAGGATAATCCCATCTAGTTCTCTCTAAATCTCGCAACTCCCATGTTGGCGCTATTGCTCTAGGTTGATCTGTAATTGCATAATTAATAGTAGGAAATACATACTGTTTATAAATAGGATTAAATTGTGGATCTCTAGTATTTTGTACATATGTGTCTCTATTTAATTGCTTACTAACTCCTAATAATTCACTATTAATATCTACTACATTTGCTGAAAGATTTGCACCAAATTTTTGTAATCTAATTTGTGGATCAGTAAAATAATCCGGATGAGTGCCATTTCCAGGTACATTTAACATATATCCCAAACTATTATTATATTCATTTAATCTGCATCTAATTGCAGCATTATCATCCCTAGTTAATGCCATTTTATATAATATAGTTTTATTTTAAAATTAACTATACATCGGACAAATAAAGGGTCTTTGATCTAAAAGTGGATAAAAGGTGGGTGATTCTATATGTTTGGGTGGGGTAAAAAAATTAACTACTGGTAAATTTTCCCTAAATCTAGGTATCATAGGTGGTTTTGGTGTAACTAAATTACATGAACCAATATTTAATAAAGCCGATTCAATATCTATAGAATTAAAGGAAAAATTATCAGGAGGCATATATCCTTGTCTATAAAAAGCCGGAAACGCTGGATCAAAAGCTCTCCCATTTGGAGCATTTAAAAATGTTCTTCTATTTAACAAAATATTCTGAGCTTGTCTCTCTAAGCAATAATTTGCTTGACTATTTATATTTCGTGTACAACCTCTTTCCCAACATAATTTGTTAACATCTGTATTTATCATTACTATATATACTTATCCTATATTTAATTTATTAATTAAATTAATTGTTTCCTCTATTTCTAAAGGAGCATTAGTAATAATTTTACATAACAAATTATGCATTATATAAAAAAAATCATAACTAAAACACAACTGAAATCTTATCTCATCACTCTCATCATTACCTATTGTATTCATTAATTTTTGAATATGAATATTGTTTTTATATTTATTATATAACTCTTCAGTTAGTTTATTTACTATATTAAATACATCATCTATTGGTAATAAAGCTGTATTGTCATCTGCTAATCCAAAAGCTTGTAAAAATTGTTGTTGATATAATATATTTGAATCATCTAAATCATCTATTAAATGATAAGTACAGAGAAAATCTGTTGTATAAATCATATTTAAATTATAATAAATAAAGTTTAAATTATAACATACTTTCAATTAATTTATCTAAATTATCATATTCAGGTTTCCAACCTAGCTCTGTACGAATCTTAGCGGAATCACTTAATAATGCATCCACCTCATTGGGTCTTATAAATTTAGAGTCTATTTTAATTAAAATCTCTTTAGTAGCACTATCTATTCCTACTTCATCTAATCCTTCTCCTTCCCATTCAATATTAACACCAACCTTATTAAAAGATTTATTTATAAACTCTTTAATAGTATATGCATATCCCATTCCAACTACATAATCTACTGGTTCCTTGTGTTGTAACATTAACCACATAGCTTTAATATAATCTTTGGCATGCCCCCAATCTCTTTTAGCATATAAATTACCTAATAATAAAACTGAGCCTTTTTTTCTATGTTTAATAAAATTAATTATTTTTTGCGTGACAAAATTATCTCCTCTACGTTCACTTTCATGATTAAACAATATTCCATTACAAGCAAATAACTTATAACTTTCTCTATAATTTTTAACTATATAGTGACTATATAGTTTTGCTGATGCATAAGGTGATTGAGGATTAAAAGGTGTATTCTCATTTTGTGGACATTCCAAAACTTTACCAAACATTTCGCTTGTACCTGCTTGATAAAATTTAATTTTTGAATTATCCATCAAATTTTTAATTATTTCTAATATTTTTAATGTACCTATACCATCTACTATACCCGTATATTCTGGTACCTCAAATGATACCTGAACATGACTTTGTGCTGCTAAATTATAAATTTCCAAAACTTCATAATCAGGATTAGTAAAAATAATTTCATTAATAATATTTAATATACTAGAACTATCACTTAGATCACCATATTTTAGATATAAACTATCTTTTATATGGTCTAATCTTTTATAATTAAAAACTGCTGAATTTCTACGAACAATACCATATACTTTATAATTTTTTTCAAGTAAAAATTCACTTAAATATGAACCATCTTGCCCTGTTATTCCGGTTATTAAAGCTAATTTACTCATCTAATAATTTAAATTAAATACTATTTAAATTATTTAAATTTAACTTCTATCTTCTTGTCTACTCATTAATCTTGATGGCAATCCACCTCTAATCCATCCATCATGAGCAACACCTTCAACTGAATTTGCTGGATTTGTTAATTGCATCTGGAGAGAAGGTAGAAGAGGGGTATATGTTCGATCAATATGACTAACCTCTGAAGATGGATCTTGACTTTTTTTAACTAAATCAAATCCGCCACTACGTAAGATATTTTCAACACCAGTATTTGATGGTCCTTTTCCTAAATATGGAATTGAACCAAAAAGTCTTTGTTGATACAACCCTCTTTCTCGTAAATTAGTACCTTGACCAAATTGTAAAACACTATTTGTATCTATAACATCACTATTAATACCACCATGAGGACTACCTTGTGGCATAAGATTTGGCTGACTCATTGCTAAATTCATAGCATTATTTACTGAACTAGTACTATTAAAATTTTCTAACATCCAATTTGCTGCTGCAATATTTTCTTTATTTCTATTTGTCAAATCACAAGGATCATTCCCTATACGTGAAAGGTTATCAAATAATCTATTTATTACAGACATTCTATATTATTATTCTATATAATAATTTCTTTAATACATTGTATAATTATATGCTCCAGCATGATTTCGTTCTAAAGCTATTGGATTACCTTCTTTAGCTGATAACATATTTCCATATAAATAATCTTGAAATGCCTTACGATCATTTGGAACTTGAGTATTTGCTGTCGCATTATATTGTAACATAGATCTATTAAAATTTAAGGCATCGCCTAAATCTGCAAATAATTGTTTTTTAATATTTGGACTATCAAATGGTTTTGCTACAAATGTCTGCACACTATTATTAATTTCTTCCTCTACTTGAGGCATAAATGCTGGTGCTGCCGGTTTCCTCTCCGGATCATAATATATTTCTGGTAAGGTTACATTCATTAATGGATTTTTAATTGTTGGTTGGGTATAATCATTTTTTGTCATTTCATAAACCTCTGGATTTGTTAATAAAGGATATACACCAGATAACTGATTTGAAAATTTTTCTTTTCTTAATGGACTATTCTTATTATGTAAATAATATAAAAGTATTACTATGCCTAAAGTCAAAATGCTTATTCCTATAATTTTAAAATTTAAGGTAAGTAAATAACCTACTATTGTTAAAATAATAACTAATCTTGTAATAGCATTTACTTTCTCTTCTGGACTCATACTTGCCAATGGCCATATTTCCATAAGTTTATCATTTCTTAATAATATTGTAGGATCATTTAACCAAACTGATGTTGTCATTATATATATTCTTTATTATTTTTATTTACATTTTAATTTAAATCAACATCTGTATCTTTATTACCTGGAACAACCATTACTGGTTTTTTCTTTCTATTTTTTTTACCTCTTCTATTTGGTTTACTTTTTTCGGCTGATTCTCCTAATGAATATACTAATTCTTGCATACCAAAATCATTTACTCCTTTTGAAGTTATTGTTGCCTTACTTTCTTCTTGTTGATTACGCTTTTCTAATTTTGTACGCATTCTATCTCGCATTTTAGCTGCGCGTAAATTATGAGCCATTTGTTGATTTAATGCATTCATATCTACTTTACCTCCACCTCCCATTCCTGGTACTCCCATTTTAGAAAACATAGCTTCTAAATTACCCATTCCCGGCATATTTTTCATATTTGCCACAAATTCTGAAGCTTCTTCAAATAATTCACTCTCCTTAATTGAACCACTTTTAATTTTAGTATCTAATTTTGAACCAACATTTTTAACTAATCCCATAAGCTTAGTTGGATTCTTAAATAATTTACTAAAAACATCATTTACTGATGTTGCATCTGTCATATCTATATCTAAATCCTCTGCAGTCTCTTCAGCTATTTCTTTAGCTAAACAACCTAACTTACCCTCCATCATCTTATTTATGTGATCATGTAATTCTTCTGCTTTGGGTAAATCCATTGGTACTTGACCATCTTCATTTTCTGGATTTTGATTAAAAATTGCCTCCATCTCTTCCAGAGTAGCCTCTATCTTTTGTTTAAATTCACTCGAATTTATTGCCTCAAATAATTTTGCAGTATCTCCAAATGATTCGTCTGTTTTAATTTCTGACACAATAGTAAATAATATTAACTGTAGATATTTCCAAATTGTAGCTCGAGTTGCATCTGTTAATTCTAGCGACCAAAGTGGAATAAAATTTAATGAAGGTAATAATTCTAATTTCTCATTAGTAGAAAATAATTCTTTATTTTCATAAAGAATATCAAAAAAATATTTTGGATAGTTCTCACAACAAAATTTATGAGCTGTCTCTGTTAATAACTTAATCTCCTCATCATTTTCATTCTCAATTGCTTCTAGATAATGATACACAAAACTTTCTTTTGTTAATTCTTGAGAAAAAGTACGTCCTATATCTTTACAAAAATCTGATAATATTTTTATAAAATCACTTGATACTCCTTCTTGCTTACTACGATCATCATTATCAATCATTTCATCTTCGCTAGCCATAATATATTTAATATTAAACATATTATATTTAAATATCATTCAACATTAATAATTATGTATAATATACTTTACATAATTTAACTAAATTTTGAATATAACTTATTGTTTTTTGTAAATTTTCCTCACTTAAATCTTTAATTGGTCCTTTTATACTATCTATCTTTTCTAATATTGTATTACTATTTGCAGCATCTACTACATCCTCTTTATAATCTTTTTCTAAAAAAAAATTAATATTACCTTTCATAATTTCTTCTTCATATTTATCTACTACGTATGGCTTCCATACTTGAATTATCATTTTTGGATTCGCTTTACGAATTGCATATAATCCAGTATAAGCTGTCGCAATAACTGTATTCGATGGTAAAGCTGTTTTTAAATCTTCCAACATTTCCATAAGATGATCATTAAATCCCGTTAATATAGTAGACTTGTCCATTATTTGTTAAATAATTTATTCTCTTTAAATAACAATTCTAATTTATTAGTTATTACGAATTTCATTATTTCTTTGAGTTTGTAATTTTTCTAAAGAAACTTCACCTATTTTATTTGGTTCATAATCATCCGGCGGAGTTTCAATCGAATCTATCTGTTCCCATGTGCAATTATTACGTAATTGTCTTAATCCTCCACCACCCTTTGCTGATAAATCCTCTACACTTTGATCCAAAAAACTATAATTATCTGATGATACACCACAGTTTCCTAAGCCACCCATACCACCAAATGAAAATGCCATTGGTTCTTTATTAACTAAACGCTCCTGTACTCCCGGTTGTTTAGGTTGAAGATGTTGTATTATATTATCACCAAATAATACTTGATTACCACGATTTAATAATAATAATGCGGGAACTTTATCAACTGTATGAGGTAAAATCATCTCTTGATTATTATTTAAAATAATATAGGTATTACCATTCGGTTTTTGAACTCGATTATCTATACATACATAGTGAACATCTGTTCTTTTTACATTTGTTGCTAAAAATTTTAACATACTTGTACAATTTTGACAATAATTACTATAATAAAATATTAAGCTCATGCTATTTGTAATTATATTCTTATAAAATTTTTAACTTATTTTATTTAAAAATTGATTTAATAATTTATATTTTAGTATATATAAATTATAAATGGAACCTTCTGTTTTAGACTTAACTGACCAAGAGGGAACAAGCTATTTTACTATCAGCAATATTAATGTTAGTCAAGCTAATGCTATTAGACGAACTATATTAGCCGATATACCAACTGTAGTAATAAGAACATTTCCTTATGAACAAAATGATGTTGTCTTTGAAGTTAATACATCTCGTCTAAATAATGAAATTCTTAAACAACGTCTCTCATGTATCCCTATATTTATTAAAGACATTGATATGGATCTAAGTGATTACTTACTTGAAGTTGACGTTAAAAATACTACAGATCAATTAATTTATGTAACCACTCGAGACTTTAAAATTAAAAGTATCACTACTGGAAAATATCTCAATGATGAAACCCTAACATCTATCTTCCCACCTAACAACATTTCAAATCAATACATTGATTTTTGTCGACTACGACCACAATTATCTGACAACTTAGAAGGAGAACATGTTAAATTTACTGCTAAATTTAGTATTGGTACTGCAAGTGAAAATGGGGCCTTTAATGTTGTCTCTACTTGTAGTTATGGATCCACACCTGATACTTTCAAAATTAGTGAAGAACGTGAAAAAAAAATTACAGAATTACGGGCTAAAAATATTGACGAAGAAGATATACTCTATCAAATTAGTGATTGGGAAAATCTTGATGCAAAACGAATAACTATTGCTGATAGCTTCAATTTCCGTCTTAAAACTCTTGGAGTATTTACTAATAGTGAAATTATAATTAAAGCCCTTAAAGTTATTATTCAAAAACTTAAAAATATTATTACTATTTATTCTAATCCAAATTCTCTTATTAATGATAGTAATACTACTATTGCAAATTCATTTGATATTACATTAGAAAATGAAGATTTTACTATTGGTAAAATCCTTGAGTTTGGATTATATCAACTTTATTATATTCAAGATAAAACTCTATCATTTTGTGGATTTAACAAGCCTCACCCACATTTGCCTAATAGTACAATTAGAATTGCATTTAAAGAATCTACTGATAAAAACACTGCTACTTCTTACCTAATTAATTCTGCAAATATTAATATTACTCTATTTGAAAAATTACTACCTCAATTTGGTGAAACTTTACCTAGTGAAGCTGCCGCACTACAAAATATACCCACTATTTAATTTACACCTATTTGCATTTGTTCAGAGGCCTTTCTTAATGAATAGTTTAGTGTATACATTAGTTGTGCTGGTTCTAAAGAATTAATATAAGAAATTACCGAATATCTATGAATATAGCCATTATCTTTTTTTATTGCTAAGTATTGCTTATGAAGATTATACATATGTGCCCTAAATTGAGCGGGATATTCTAATAAAGGTTTTTCTTTTTTAATATAACAATTTACATAATTACTATACAATGTATCTGTTAAATTATGAATCTGTTTTCTAAATTCCGCAAATAACTTTTTAGACTCTGGATAATATAATAAATATTCTTTCACCTTATTATTTTTTCTTAAAGCTAAATAATGATATTGTAACTTTGTATTATTTCCTCTTAAATATTTAACATATGTATAACTAGGATTTCGAATTTTTGTTCTAACTCCTGAATTATGTCTTATTACTATTCCCGCATAATTTATATCCGCATTCATTGTTCCATAATGATCTTTTAGAGCTTGAAATGAAACAAATGTAAATTTATAAGGATACCAAAATTTATTTAGATCTATATTTAATGATAAATATTGATCTGGAGGAATCTCAATTACATCTAGATTATCTATCTTATATACCGCAATTAAATATAATCTCATTTGTTGAATCGGCAGAACAATGCGATTCTTAGGATGTTGCATTACAAATGAATAAATATAATCTCGATTTAGTGAATTTAAATCCAACTGTAAATATTCACATACATCTGCAAACATTACACTAAATGTTGGCTGTTCTTGAAAGTATTTTATATCTCCTCCTACACTTGTTTTTGTTGCGATATTCCATTTTTCTATTTCATTATCATAAAATACATTAATCATTGTTCCTTCTATCAATTCTTCTGCAATACATTCACTACAATCAAAATTATTCATAAAACTATCTAATGAAATAGATCTTGGCGGCGAAAATACATTTATCTTATTATTACTAAATATAATTGATCTACATAAACCTCTTGTTAAATTTAATGTATTATCTAAAATATGCTGTTCATCTAATTTTTCTTTACTATATTTTATTATATGATATGTCTTACCATTATTTAACCATCCTTTATATACAAAATTTCCATCTCTTTCTATTTCTTCGCGATTTGGATTACTTATAATGGTACTCATATCTTCCCTAATTGTATTTAATCGATACTGTATCTCCATCATACTATAAAATAATTGTTTACTATATCTTTAATTAGATTTCGTTATAGATAATAATTTCTACTATAAATATAAGGTAATGGAAGAACCTGAAAATATAAATATACAATTAGGTGATATTATTGAAATTATCGCTCCTGATTCACCTGATCTTAATTTGCAACAGTTTTATATTGATTATGTTAGCTCTTCTAAATTAAAATTAGTTAATATAGAAAATGAAAATCCAATTGAACTTGATATTAATAATGGCGAATTTTTAGATAAATCTATTACTCAAATTAATTTATTAAGTAGAGCTGATACTCCTAGCTATGCCAGACAACATAATTTAGTACCTGGCGTTTGGATTAATATTACTTTTAATACTCCTCCTTCTGATCTAATTGTCACAGGTATTATTACAGCCTTAGAAGAGGACTCTATTGAAATTAAAACTTACCCAGAAAATGACACTATATATATTGATTTTGCTTATCAAGGATTACCCGAAAATTTATCAATTAAAGAAATTAAAATAATTAAAGATCCTACTACTACTACTAAAATTCCTACAGCATTAATTGAATCTTCTACTGAAACTCCAGAACAACCTACTGATGCTTTAATTTCTACACCTGAAGACGACTCCTCTCCCACATTAATAGAATCACAAATTCAACAAGCCCTTTTAGAAGGTAATCAAATTCAACTAGGTGAAGATTTAGAAGAATTAGATTTACTTATTGATGTGCCAGAATCTGAAAGACGATACAGTTTAGAACAACAGACCGAAGATTTATTAGATGAATTACTAGCTGATATACCTACTAATGAAAGAAACAATAAAATTCTCAATAATATCCACACAATTATTGAACGCTTTCTACAATTAAGAAACGAATATTCTATATTTGATAGTAATAATTATGCACAAGCTCCACCTGCTATTAATTCTAACTACAAACCAATTGTAAATTCTATTAGTAACTTTAAACAAAACCTTTTATGGTTACTTCCTATTGGATTTAATCGAAAAAAATTATATAATATTAACAAAGAAGTTATTACTGAATTAAGTACCACTACAGTTATCAATTTAGATATTGGAGAAACTCTTACAAGTGAAGAAGAAATAAGAGACCAATATATTAAAGGTCAAACTACTATAGATGAGAGTAAATATATGCACTATATAAATGAAATAAATGAACTCTATACACCATTTACTAAACCCATTAATTTTGAAGATAGTATTATTTCAATTCCTGTATCCACTAATATTCTCACTATCACTAATAATATAGATGATCTAGAATCTATTACTGCTGCAGCTACTCCTGATACTATTAATAGAACAAAATATTTAATGGATACCTATACTCCTTCTCTTATTAAAAAACCTGATGCACAAACTCCTGCAGATAACCTAACTATAAGATCTGTTGCTATTCTTCCTGCATCTTTTTTACTATTCTCACGTATTTATTTACCAACAACATCTATCATGACTCGAGCTTTATTAAATACTAATTATTTATTTTATTGGAAATATCTTACAAAATCTAAGATTGTAGATCAAGCAGTTACTGTTGATAATATAGATGATAAAGAATCCTCTATACAACTACCTCGATTGTTACAATCTGCTAAAAATAAAATGTTTAATGACTTGCAGGAATATACCCTAGATGAAAATCTATATTTTAACTCCTCTACATCTGAAACCTATGAAAAATTCTTAAATACTATTCTACCTACTAATCTAGATGTATTTAAAATTATCAAAAATATGTCTCTTAATCAACTATCCACTCATTCTGTTATTAAAAATTTTGAATTATTTTTTATATATCATCGGGATATTACTATTGATCTATATCAAGAGATAGCAAATTATGTACTATCAAATATTGCCACTTATAAAACGCAATTAGCTACTAATATTACAAATTATACACAATTTAGTTCAAAAACTTTTACTAGCGCACAAAAAACTGAATGGTTAGATATATTATCTAAACACGAATCATTAAACACTATTGTTTTGGATTCATATGATCTAGATGCTACCTATCCCTATACTACCACTGAACTCTTTACTCGCTTATACTTAGTTGATTATGCAAAATTATTTACTATTGCATTAGTACGAATTAATTTAGATCTACAAACTACTGGATTAGTTGATGACTTTGTTAGACAATATCAAGAATCTATTAATGCCAAAGCAAAACTTACTAATACCTGCAAACTATTAACAAAACGTTATATTACTCAGGCTTCTCTGGATTCTGATAATAATGTAGAAATTGTAGTAGATCCAGATTTAGATAAAACTGACTATAATTTTATTAATAAGTTCAAAAAAGAACAAGGTGAAATGTCTGAATCTGAGTTTAAAGAATTTCTTAAAACTAAACTATTAGAAATTAAAAACTTGTCTCCAGAAGATA
>CEUJ01122837.1_pt1 | contig 17747 bp, 17 predicted proteins | sample 361531 | NCBI WGS metagenome assembly CEUJ01 (sample SAMEA2622842, study PRJEB7988) | marine metagenome | biome: marine biome (ENVO:00000447); feature: marine epipelagic mixed layer (ENVO:xxxxxxxxx); material: "saline water (ENVO:00002010), including plankton (ENVO:xxxxxxxx)" | depth 140 m | reverse complement strand
GTTTTAATAGCCAATTCTGGTCTTTTTCTAGGAACATGTCGTCCTATATATCCTAAATGATCCAAATCATAGTTATTAAACACATATTGATCATCATACTTAGGTGTGTACATATTATAAATAACTACAGGTGTTGCAGCAAACTTGTCATATCCAAAACTTTCAGCATATTCTTTTTCTGCATTACTAATATAAACTATAAAATCACTATTTTGAAATGTAATTTCTTGCTGTCCCCAGTTATTTGTATATTGTGAACCTAAATTTGTAATATGTTCCATCTTAATCAATGAGTGGCAAACACTTATAATTGGCATATCAGGGTATTCACATTTTATTTTTTTTATAGTATCAAGTGCAATCCAAAGATTATTAACACAAACATCAATATCACTAAAAACACTGTAAATATCACTTTCACAATTTATAATTCTGATTCCTGGATACATTTCATGAAAACCTTCAGGTGCTTTATCTAAATAAGCCAAAAATATAGGTACTGCCTCATAATGCTCATCATCTTTAAACATAGACATAAAGTTAAGTACCCATGTAGAAACACCTCCATAAATAATAGGCGGTAATTCATTTGTTAAAAGACCTATTTTTATTTTTTTTTCCTTTTTATTTTCAATATGTAAAATATTTTTAAACTTATTTTCTATATAATACCTTACATAAGTTGTAAGAATAACAAATACTAACAAAAATACAGATGTATCTCTTATGAGATCCATTAGTTCTTATTATTATGTTATTAGAAAAATAACGCCTAAATCATTTCAATTTAATATTATTTAATACCAAAATAATATTAAATTACATTATATGAATTACTTTATATGAATTACTTTATATGAATTACTTTATTAAAGTTATTTACAATATTGTAAAGTAAAGTTCTGCATAATTCCATGTTAATTTTTCTGCTGATAAAAATGTATCTGTTAGAGGGTTATATTGTTCGGCTAGATCTAGATTTTTATTTAAATTTACAATAGTTTTTAATATTTGTTTACCTGCAAAATATAAATATTCATATCCATCTAAATAATTAAAATGAAAATATATTTGTGCTAATGCTAAACTACATATTATCCAAGTTTGACCATCATAGTATGCATCACCACCATATCTTCCTATAAGTTCTAATGTTGGCATATTATATTTATTACGAAATATTTCTTCTAAATTTTGACATGTTTGAAAAATTCTATCAAACCCAAATAAATTAATTATACTTTTATCAAAATCAACATGACAAAAACCTAACAAAATAGAAGCATCGTCATAACGGATAATGTTACCTTCTTCATCAAATGAACTAATTATACAATTTTCAGACTTGTGATGTTGTATATTATTTTGTAAAAAAACAAATTTTTTTTCTAAATCATCAGGTATATGCAATAAGTTAGATAATTTTTTTTTATTACTACTAATTTCTTTTAAAAATTTTAATTGAACAATTCTTGTATAAAAATGCCATCCAACAATTTCTTCCCATAAATCAAAACATGGTTTGTTTAAATTATTTAATATAAAATTTAAGTCTTTTTGTAAAATAGGTATTATTAATTTTTCCGCAATATGTTTGTAGTTTTTATGTAATAAAAAATATAAATTTATCATATTTAATCCTCTTAATGCTGGACCATCATTCTGGGGTCTCCCCCATGGTTCATTATATGGGGTACCATCAATATTAATCTTAGGCTCACCTAATCCTGTTAATGTATTTAATTCTTGAATATCGTTACAATTATTAATATAATTTATTATTTTTACAAAATACTTTTCTGATTTCTGTTTTCTATATTGATCAATTATAACCCTCATAACTATAGAAACATCTCTAACCCAATGATATTTATATGGAGGATTATCACTAGGACTTGCTATAAGCATTCCTGGTTTTTCACTATATTCCATATTGTTTAATATTTTTTTCATAACTTTTTTTCTTAATATATGATTCATATGTACAATTAATCTATATTATTAATTTTACATAAAATTTTATTTTTTTATATTAAATAAACTTTTTTTTCTTTTTTTTTTTGTATTCTAAATTTACATCTTCTTTAATCTCTATACTAGGTTTCCATTCTTGAAAAGGATCTAAAATAAAAGATACAAATTTATTTTCTTCTACTAAACCCTTTGTTTGTTTATAACAGCATTTACAAAACTTTCTTCTTTTCCTTTTTTCAGCACATAAAATTTCTTGTTGAAATAATTGATCAATAATAGAAAATGCAGATTTTAATAATAAAATAGTAGATAAAATATTTTTCTTTTTTTTGTAACAATCATTAAGTTCTACTTCTAAATCAGTTATATTTGTATTATATTTAGCCTTTAAAAATGATATTTTATTGATTATGTTTCTTAAACGAGTTATATAATCCTTTCTAAAATTTTCTATTTTTTTTATCATAGAAAAAATATTTACATTATAAATATTTGGATATCTATATCTTATATCTCTAGGTATAATAAACTGATTTGTTTCTTTTATTTCTTTAATTTTTGTTTCGATATCTTTTATTTTTTGTTTTAAATCAATTTCTTCAGTCTCTGTTATATTATCATCGGCATCATTAATATTAGACTTTTCTTTACTAGAAAATAAAAGTACATATCCACTTGTAAATTCACACATAGATTGTAATTTATCATACTGATGTGCCGATATTTTATGTGCTTCTGCTTGTGCATCCAATTTCATGTAACTAACTACTGCAAGTAGAAATGATATAATAGCATTTAATCCTGAATTAGCATATGGTCCAAAAGAAAAGTTTTGAAATGAAAGTGAAAAAACAGAGGCCAATGACGATAAAAATATTGCAGGAAGCATTAAATAATTTAAGCGTATATTACTATAATATTTTGATTCCATATAAAGTATTTTTTGTCCACGAACATATGTTGCTAAAATATCCATAGATGAACTATAATATTCTCGACTATCAAAATATAATTCATTTATTTTTTTGTTTACATCTAAATAAGATACCTTATTAAAATCTCTATGTAACCCACACATATCCTCTAATGAGTTACAACTATTAAAATCAAAACTGTTTGGACTTAGATTTTCAAAAGACAGAATTTTATCTGTTTCATTGTTAATTTGTAGTTTTACTTTTTTACATAATTTTTTATTTATTTTTTTTAATCCTATTTTATCAAAAATATCTAATTTATCTTCTTTTTTTTGTTTGTTGATTTTAGTATTTGTTTCATCATTTAAAGATTTTTCTGTTATTTCTATAGAAACATGATTATCACCCTTATTGTCACCATCATTATTAGCCATATAATAAAAATAATTATTTTATTTTAAAATAATTATCTTTAATTTTTTATCATTGCATCTTTTAATTGTGTAAAATCTGCTATATTTCTTTTTAATTCTTTTTTAATTTTATTTGGATTTTCACTTATAACATCTTCAGTCATGCTAGATAACATCATCTGCCATTCGTTTAACAAATCAGGATTATTTTGATAATTAGGATGTAATCTTTCCCACTCCGTTAATTTGTTTGTTTGTTTTAATTTTATATTGTATATAGTTTGATCTAGTTTATTACTATTATCATCTCTTGCCCATTTATCATCATCTTTTACGTAAAATTGCAAACGTTTAGTATCACTACAATGAATAGGTCTATCTTTTGGATCCATATCTTTTAATTGTTTTGTAAATATATTTGTTACACCTGCAACGAAACCGTTATTCTTAGAATAATCTAAATCTTCCAATGAAACCTGTAATTGATCTATAAAATCAGTTAAATTCATTGCATTTTTACATTCTTGATTTAAAAATAAGTTAATAGAAATAGTATTATTACAATTTTTATTACCTATCTTAGGTATCATATTTGCATTTGTTTTTACAGATTCTTTCAATAAATTTATAGTTTCATTCATTTGTTTTTGTTGTTCTCTAAACAAATCTTTAAACATTTTATTTTCAACATAGGACTTTTTATTATCATTCAATGATAATATGTTATCATTGTTATCATTTTCAACAATTGTTGAATTTGTTTTTTTACATTTTTTTTTATGTCTAGATAATCCGCTTCTAAATTTATATATTTTACCACAATTTGGACAACTAAATTCAACATTTGATACATTTTTCTCCTTATTATGGGATTTTTTATGCTTTTTGGTAGTACAGTGTTTATTATAATCCTTCTTACTATTTGTGCTGTAGTTACATTTAATACATACATATTTATGGTTTGGATTTAGGGATTTTTTCATTATCTTAATATATGATAATAAAAAAATCCGCTTAAATTAATTTAATATAAATTGTGGATTTTGAGGATCTTTTTGAGCTCTTTTTTGAGCTTTTTCCTGAAATTTTCTTTAAGTTTAAAAATTAACAATTGATATTAATTTTATTTTTTAAAAAAGTTTAAAACCTTTTATTTACAAGTTTCAGTAATAAATAATATAATAAAAATAGTTCTATCATGTGATCAGTCTCCCGAAATGGTAACAATGGTAACAATGTTATCATTTCCAACATCTACATTTTCAACAATTACTTTCTTTGTGTAAAATACTTACATTATGCTTTTATATTTTAAAAATAATTACATAATTATACACGCTATTTTCAACAAAACATGTGATTTTTGTCCCAATTCGGGATTTTTTTTGTCCCAAGTTTATGGTAATAATAATTATATTATTTTTAGTTTGTTAGCATTTTATGATAACAAATGTCGTTACTTTAAAGTGGGATTTTTTGGGGATTTTTTGTTACCATCCAATGATAACAAAAAAATCCCGTTGATTCTGCAAAAATTTTAGGAAAAAAATTTATGGTCTCAAAAGTTTTTTTTTTATTTTTATTTTTTCCTACAACATGCTTTAAATAGTTTTTTTAGCTTTTTTTCGTCCAAACTTTTTTTCGATTTTCGATTTTGGACATTTCAAAAATGTCCATTTTGCAATTTTGCAAAAAAGTTTTCGCAAAAAAAAGCTGAAAAAACGTAGAACCTTTTTTTAAGTTATTTTTACACAAAACCAATTATACTAGATATTTATATAAAGCCATATATATTTTTAATATCATATGTCTAGTAATACAGAAATTATAATAAAATTTTTAAATAAATGTAATATAGTATTTGATGATTTCAGTCAATTAGAAGGGATGAATATTCCTAGAGATATTTTTCTTTCCAAAGAAGTTTATGACTCAGTAAAAAATGATATAGACGAAATAAAAAAATTTTATAGTAGTGGATCAATGACATCTTTACAAAAAAACGCTCAACAAACTCAAAAATGGCCACTTTTAAATTTAGTAAGACAAATTCTAAAAACAAACAATTACCTAATGCATCCTATTAGAAAAAGCAACGGTTATACAAAGGACGGAAAAAAAAAATATTTACGATTTTTTGTTTTAAAAAAAATTAAATCTATAGATGATAAAAGTAAAACTTTAATAGAAAATGCGTAAAATAATATAAATAATTAACGTTATAGTATTTTATATGAGTTCATTAAATCCTATTGTAGGAGTAAGTTTATGTATAGGTGCTTTAGGAGCAGGACTTGCTTATTTAGCATGGAATAATAAAGAAGAAGAAAATACTAATACTGAGCCAGATACTGAGCCAGATACTGAGCCATTGACTGAACCATTGGCTGAACCAGAAAACACAAATACTGAACCAGATATTGAACCTGAAACAACTGGATCCACTGATACTAAATCTTCACAAACAAAAATGCAACAATTTTTAAAAGAAACATATGAAAATAAAAATGATTAAGCACATAATGTTTATTAAACATACTTAGTAGATAATTTATATATTTAATTACAATGTCTTATTGGGGTAAAAAAGATACAACAATTACTTTTTGTGAGGGTGCTTATAACAAATCTGTTTATATAGCAGAATATTATAATAGTTTATCTGGATTTATTTATTTGTTTGTAGGATTATATTTTTTACAAACAAAATTAAAAAATATAGGATATACTTTGGTTTTTCTAGGTTTAGGCACTGTTTGTCTTCATGCAACACAAAGATGGTATGGACAATATTTAGATGAACTTAGTATGTTGTATTTATCTTATCAAATAATAGTTTACATAAGACAAAAACAACATAAAACAACCTCCATATTATGGATACCATTAGGGTTATCTATTTATTTACATAACTATAATATTATATTTATTTTGATGTTTTTTGCTTGTCAAACTTATATTTTTTTTATGAAAAAACTTAATGCAAAAAAAAATTATGAATCTACTGCGATGATTTATAATAAACTTTATAAATGTATTTTTTTACTATCTATTATATGTTGGATATTAGATCATTTATTTTGTGAATATACGAAACAATATTACTTACATAGTTGGTGGCATATTGGAACCGGATTATCTATATTTTTTGGATTAAATGAATTATTGATTTGTTATTAAATAAAAATATTTTTAATATAACTTAATATAAAATGTTTAATTTTATATTAGGATTTATGAGCGGTATTTATTTAGGTACATATCATAATGATACTTGCAAACCTATCATGAATAGATTAGTAGATTGTTTAAAAAAAGAATTTAATAATAAATTAAATAATTTAGAAGAACATGCGAATAAAGATGATTCTACAAAAGATAATTAATTTCCAAACAAAGAAGGTATGTTATAGTGGTCTTTACCATCTATACTTTTAGTTTTTGTATATTTAGCAATGATTTTGGGATTGTCTTTGTTTTGAAAAATATCTTGGTTATCATAAACATTGTTTTCATCATCAATCCAATAAACAATACCTTTAATTTCTTGTGCAAAAACTTGTTTAAGATTATGTGTCTTTTTTTGTTGAACTTCACTCAATTCACCATGTGGAATTCCTTTAATATGTGTACCACAAAATTTTTCTCCAGATTTTTTCCTTCGTGTGCATTGCTGTTTATTTGCTCTTAGTGCACAACATCGATCATAAAATGGTACAATATTTTTTATACGTTTTCGTTTTTGAAAATCATCTTTCTTAAACTCTAATGGTTGAAAATCATACACAAATTGTAAAAATTCATGTACTCGAACATCACCATCGTTAATTTCTTTATTAAATTTTGTTATAATATTTTGTTTAATTTCTTCTTTAAAATCTTGTAAATAAGTTCGTGTTTTTTGATTAATTCGTTTCTCCATATACCTTTAATTGCATTTAATAGAGTTATTTTAAAATCAATTTTGTTAATAATCTATTTTAATTACTTAAAGATTAAATTTTCATTAAAAAAGGTGCCACTTTTTGAGGTAATAAAAACGCAAACAAAAATAAAGCATTAACCCATAATTGTATAGGTAAAACTTTATCCATAGGTATTGTTGGAAAAGAGAAATTTAATAACGAAATAAAACCATTAAAAAAAATAAATCCCAATAATATCATTAAATGTTTATTCATATATTTAATGATAATATTATAAAATATTATATTTTGTGTATAAAGGATCCCAATTTGTTTTTACAGTAGACATATCTATTTCATGTATACTTAATGCTCTTATATTTTCTAAATTTTTTATTATATAAAAAGGATGATGATTAAAATATGTATCTTTATCTATTTTAACTTTATTTGCAAATAAACTGTCATAACTTTTAGCCCATTTTCCTATATTTTTTCTTTGTTTAAAAGAAGTTGGATCATTAATATCATTTAAAACTGATTTTTTAAATAAATCATTTTTTGTATTTAAAACAACTCTTTGTTTACTAAAATAAACTAAATATCTTATAATACCACCTCTTTTATATTTACCATTTTCATCTGTTATTAGTTTATTATTCATTTTAACCATTTTATAATTAGTAGACCATGCGCCTCTTCTAAATGATTCAAAATAATTTGTAAAATAATAAAATGGTCCAAATAGTGCATTAGTAGCCGATTTTTGTCCTATAATAAATAAATAGGGCATTAAATTAAAATTATCACCTTTATAAACTACCTTAGGGACCTCTATATTTTCTTTTTGTTTATTTTTTAAAAATATAAGATCAGGATATTTTAAAAATAAATTTGTTGTTGATTCATGTATATTAAAATTAAGTAATTTACGATGATTACAAATTTCGTCTATAAGACACCACCAAAATTTATTATCTTTTTTTATTAAATATTTGTTTCTTACATCGGAATCTATATTATAAAATAAAAATAATTCGTCATTATCTATTAAATATCCTAAACAATTATATTGTTTTTTAAAAATATTTTTTATCATTTTTTTTGCTTCATTTAAAATATTCATTTTTTTTTTAAATTCTAAAAAAGGAAATAAGCAAAGATCTGATTCTTTTTTTTTTGATTCGGGATATTTAAAAAGTAAATATTGTAAATAAGGATATAAAATTTGGGAATATTTTGTAGATTCTACTATTTTAAAGCAACAAATATTAATGTGGCTTTTTTCTGGTATATTTATATCGTGAAAGTTGGTTTTTAAAACCTTATCAATATTATATTTAAAATAATTATTTTTAATTTTATTTGGTTGTGCTTTTTGTTTTGCTAAATTTGTTAAATACTCATCTATATTATTTATATTAGTACCAATGTTAGAAATATTTTTAAACTTTTCTTGTAAATCCATATAAATTAAATACAGAGTTTATTTTAGATTATTTTTTAATTTTTCTTTTAATATTTTCTTTTTCATTAATTTGTCTACTATCTAAAATAAATTTACCAAGTTGCTCTACCATGTTCTTGTCTTCTTTAAAATATTCAGATAAACTAAGTAGTAAATGTTTTTTGCTTAGAGGTTTTTTTGTTTTTGTTCTAGTATAAATTAATTCTCCATCTGGAATATTAAAAACATCAATATCATTTTGTTTCATTGTAGATAATAAATTATCAGTAAGATCTTTTTTTTGTTTACGTCTTTCTTTAATAGCACTCTGAAGTTTTCTTATTTCATTATCAATTGTAATCCAATCTTTTACATTTTCTAATAATTGTTCATTAGACATTAAATAATATATATCTTAATATTATTTAATTTTTAAATACTAATTTATAACTCTTACCTAATCATTTATTTAATATACTGAATGATTGTTTTATTTTTTTTAATTTTCACGTTTTTAATAGGAATTTGAGGATTTATTTTTTCAAGTTCTTGTTTTAATTTATTTTCTTTTTGTTTTAATTTATTTTCTTGTTTTAATTTCATTTTATAATGTGTTTTACACAAATCATTTTTAAATATTTTTTGGCAATGACACTGCATACCTTTATTTTTGCCTCTTTTAAATACGTATTGACATGGAAAAACACCTGTTTTTTTTTCTTCTTGCTTTATTTTTTGTTTTATTTCTTCATTTACTGCTTCATATTTTTTAATATTTGGACTCTGAAATTTATTATTTTTAATTTCATTTATCATATTATCTATTACCTCTATCATTGGATCATTTATAGGTAATTTAATTTTATAATTTTGTATTTTTTCTTTTAACTTTTTATTTATTTTTTCTTTTAACTTTTTATTTTTACTTAAAAGTTGTTTATGTTGTTTTTCTAACAATTTCTTTTCTTTTAGTAATTCCTTTGTGAGTTGTTTTTGATTTTTTTCTAACAATTTCTTTTTTCGTTTTAACATTATTTTTTCATGTGTAGTGCAATAATTTTTAGAACAACCCTTACCACATGTCTGTCCTTTCTTTTTCCCACTAGCAAAAATATAATTACATTTATTTGGTAATAATTGTAATGCTGCTGGATAATTAACCCATCTTACTTTTTCAAAACCCTCCACATATGGTAATAATCCTTGTTGTATTGTCCTACAATAAGGACACTTAATTTCATTTTTTTTCAAGCGTGTAACTTCTAGATGATTATATTTTATTTTTTGTTTTTTAACTTCATTAAATATAGCCTCATAATTAAATTTATGATTACATATTAGTTTTACAGAATTATCAGTTAAAGGATTGTTTGTTATTAAACATATATTATTATTTTCTTCTTCCTCCTCATCCATCATCATAAAAAGTTGTTTGTTAAAATCATTAGTAGTAATAAATTGTTCTGTCATAATCTTATAATATGATTAAATTTATTTTTTATATTCTTTATGTATATTAAGAAATGAATTTAGGAAACATATGGACAAATTTTAATAACAAAAATGTAAATAACACCCAAAAAAATAAATATGCAAAAAATACATCAAGTAATAATGTATTTCAAAATATATTTACATCAAAGACTGGTATTAATAAAGCACATACTGCTCTAAACTCAACTACTATAACAAATACCGGATTTTCTCATTTCAAAAAAAATAAAAAAAATAATAAAAAATATTGGGGAACTCCAACATGGTATATGTTTCATAGTATTGCTTCAAAAATAGATGAACAATATTATAAGATAAATTATATTAAAGTATGGAATTTCATAAAAGATACTTGTGCTACATTACCATGTCCTTATTGTAGACAACATGCAATAAGATATGTAAACAAAATTACAACAAATGAGATTAATACTAAAGAAAAATTAAAACATGTTTTATTTAATTTTCATAATAATGTAAATAAAAGAAATCATAGATCATTGTTTTTAGTTAAAGATTTAAAAAAATATGATTATGCTAATTTAAATAAAATTTTTAGTTTATTTGAAGCACGTTTTTTTAAGTCATACTATAGTACTAGAGAATTTCAGGATTGGGCAAAAACAACATACTATAAAAAATTTACTTTATTTATACAAGAAACAAAAAACCATTATGATTAATTATATGAACATTTAAATTTTGTTTTAGAAAGTTTGCATTTTTTTGATTTATCTTCTTTTGCGAAAAAAACTAAAGTAGGTCCAATATCACTTGTATAATATATCAAACTAAAAATACCAAAACCAAACAAACCACCTAGAATTACTCCAACTAAAATATCCTGCATTTTATCACAAAAATAATATGTTCTAAATCCCATATTTGCTAAGGCTGTAATACCTAAAATAACTAAAAATGGAATTCCGGGTTTGTTTGGATTCATCATAATTCCACATAATAAATAAACAAATGTAAAAGAATGAAACATTGCGTTTAATGAAGGCATACTTGTATCATTAACTGCCTGGTTAAACCATGGTGTTACAAATACATTACAATAATCAGGCATAGATGCAGTGGTTTGACCAGGATTTAAAGGATAATTCATTTTAATAGGAGTTCTTAAAAATCTAGAATATCTTGAAAAAAAAGTTTTAAATCCCATTCCAAATAAATGATTTATTAATACACCTATTAAATAAACAATACCTTGCTGTGGTCCTCCACTAAAAAATCCCATAAAAAGTAAAAAAGTACTAATAAGAATAGGTGATAAAAATGTATAAAATTGTAAAAGATTTGTAGGTGTCAATCTTAATGCCATATTTAATATAATATATGATTATATTAAATTTAATAATATAAATAAATTAAAAAATGGAATAGATAAATTAAAAAATGAAATAAATAAATTAATCTAAAATTAAAAATTTAAACATAAACCAATTTTAAAACTTCACTAATATCTTCAACACTCGTAAATTTTGTTTCTTTTGGTATAATATTTTTATCTTTATATTTTTCTAAAAATAAGTTATATTGATTATCATTTTCTTTTGGAAAAATAAAATGTGTAATACCTGCTTTAATACCTCCTAAAATCTTTAATTCAAGACCCCCTATTGCAGTTACACGTCCCTGTAAATTAATTTCTCCTGTTATTGCTAATTTATGATTTATCTTTTTGTTATTTAATAAACTAAATACTGCAACTGTAATGGCTGTTCCTGCGGATGGTCCATCTTTTGGTACTGCTCCTTCAGGACAATGAATATGTATACCTTGTAATTTATCTTTTTCAAATTGTTTTAAAAGCGCAGTTTTTTTTTTAGCAGGTGTTAATTTCCATGCAAGTGTTTTTGCTACATTCATACTTTCTTTCATAACATCACCTTGCATACCCGTTAGTTTAAGATCTAAAAATGTAGATGATGGAAAAAGAAAAGTTTCAATAGGTATTATTCCTCCCATACCCATAGAATTTGCCCATAGTCCATTCATAATACCAACTTGAGATGATTTATGTATTTTTTTCATATTTTTCTTGTATTTTTCTTTAAAATATTTATTTTTGATATCTTCTTCACTTATTTCAATAGGTAAATCATAATCTTTTTCATTATTTAAAATTTCTAAGTTTATCTCACTAATAATTTCAAATAAAAGTTCCTTTAATTTTCTTACACCTGCCTCTTGTGTATAATTATCAATAATAAATCGTAATATATCATCTGTAAAATTTATTATATTTTTAAATCCAACATTTTTAAATAATTCTGGTAAAATATAATTATGACAAATTTCCAATTTATCATCTAAAGTTAAATTGTCAAATTTAACACGATGTATTCTATCTAATAAAATTCTATCAATTATAGAAACATCATTATATGAAAATATAAAAAGTACCTTACTCATGTCAATATCAATACCACTAAAATATTTATCTTGAAAACTTTCATTTTGTGTTGGATCTATTAAATGTGTTAAAATACCAATAATTTCTTTTCCATTTTCTGTTCTACTTACTTTATCTAATTCATCTATAAAAATAATAGGATTCATGCATTTACTTTCCATTAATATATCAACAATTCTCCCCCATGTAGACCCAACATATGTATAATTATGACCAGATAATGTACTAGCATTACTTGAGCCACCTAATGCAATAAATGAAAATGGACGGCTACTTCCATCATGATCTTTTAAACAGTTTGCTAGACCTTTTCGTGCCAAACTAGTTTTTCCTACACCGGGAGGACCTTCAAATCCAAAACAATATCCCCTTTGTTCACCAGTAATCCACTGTCCAATTACCCGTTCTATTTGACGTTTGGCTTTTTTATGACCGTAAATAGATTTATCTAAACTATCATGAATATCTTTAAATGATGTATTAATATTACTCCATTTATTTTCTAATGACAAAGTTTGAGATTTAAGACAAATAGAATTAAAATTTATTTTTTTATTATATTTTTTAATTATTTCTTCAAAAAGAACATTATTATTTATAACATTATCTAAAAATAAAGTAATATCTGTTTTTATTTGATTATTTTTTTTACCGGAATATTTAATTTTTAAATGTTTTAGTTTTAGTTTTTTTATAATAGAGTTTAGTTGTGAAGTATTGTAAATAAGATTATCTTTTTTACCAGAAGTTAAATATTTTTTTAACTTTTCAACAAATATTACTTTATTTTTTGTACAATAATCATTTCTCAAGTAATTAATATAATTTTTTATTTCAATATAATTATAAACTTCTTTTTCTTTTATTTTAATATTAGGATCTTTTTTTTTTAATTCAGTTACAAGAGATATAAATTCAGTATTTATATGATTCATTAAAGATAATATATTTTCATTTCTAAATATTCCAAAAGGAATTCTAAGTAAACCATCTAAATATTGACGTGCTTTAGATCCACTATCTTCAGACTTTGCTTTAACTTCTTTTAATTTTAACATTGCCTTTTCTTTTACTTTATCACTTGCTTTCATTAAACAAATTTGTTGTTCTATTGGTATTTTATTAATATCAAAATTAGATAAATTTTTTGTATATTTAATGGTAGTTTTCATAGCATCTCTAAAATATTTTTTTATAGGCCATGGTAAACTATCAAATAATATAGTTTGATCTAGTGTATCATAACTATTACCATTTTCTGCAGATAATAAATCATATAATAAATAAGCCAAATATTGAAATTCTGGATCATTATTTTTAATTAATAATAAAATTAGTGTTTTTCGTTGTTGATAAAGATCATCGCTAATAAATTCTTTTATTACTTGTGAAATAGTTTTCTTTTTTATTAAATTAGATTGACTTAAATATCCAGCATATTTATGAAAAAGTTCTTTTTCATTATAAATTAATAATTCTTTTAATGTTAATGAATCTAAAAATCTTGAAAAATCTTCTGTTAAAAAAGAATCATCTTTTGGTTTATTTTTTTTTAAAGATAATAATTTATTTTTAATAAATTTTGATTCAATACAATTCATAAGCATATCATCTGCAATACAAGATACAACTAATATTTTTTTTTTCTCACTATTTTGGAAACAAATTTTTATACCATAAACCTTAGATTGAAATTTATTAGTGGTTCTCGCTAAATCAAAACAATCAAGTGTATTTGCACTTTCTGCAAGAGTAAAATCTTCAACAATTTTATTTTTAATAATAGGTTTTTTTACACCACTTGATTTTGTTATTTTCCAGTCAATTAATTTAAAATTAGTAGGATGTAAATATTTTTTTATAATATTAAATAAATCTTCGTTTTCTGGAGTTAAAAATGTTTTTATATAATTATTTCCAAAAATAACCATTAATAAATCTTCAATATTTTTTGTTCCATATGATTTAAAGTTTACAGAAAGTTCATCATTAATACTTTGTAATTTATCTATAATTTGATCATAACTTTTATTTTTTTTTTTAGATAAAATAATTTCTTCTATTAAAATACAATCGTTAAAAATTTTTTCTAGATTTTTAACACATAAGTTTAGTTCTCCTGCATCTATTATATCTAAAATTTTGTATTTTTGTACATATAAAATAGAATCTTGAATTATTTTTTTATATAATTGTATTTTTTTTTGACACAATTTTTTTGTACCATTTTTTGTTGTTTTGCTAACAATATCTTTTTTTATTTTAATATTTTTTGGAATATTCATATATATATACATTATTTTTTTTATTTTTTATAATTAATTTACTAAATAAAATAAAAAAACTTAATTTTTCATAATCCGAAATAAAAAAAATAAAAAAAAAGCAAAAAAAAAGAATTTTTATTATTAACTTATATTTTTTTTTAAATTCATAATTAGTTATAAAAGATAAATTAAAGACAAGTTAAGATAATAAAATAGTATGGGTATTCCTAGTTATTTTTCATTTCTTATAAAAAACCATAGTTATATAGTTAAAAAATTAGAAAATTATGATAAAATAATACATAATTTATATTTAGATAGTAATTCTATTATATACGATTGTTTACGTGAATTATCGAAAGAATATCATTTATGTAAAACTGACACTGAATTTGAAAAAAAACTTATAAAAAATGTAGCATTAAAAATAGAACAATATATTTTAATAGTTAAACCACAAAATAATGTTTTTATTGCATTTGACGGTGTTGCACCTGTTGCTAAATTAGAACAACAACGTACAAGACGTCATAAATCACATTTTGAAACAAAAATATTTAATAAATTAGGATTATCAAAGACAAAAACATGGGATAAAACTGCTATTACACCTGGAACAAATTTTATGACAAAATTAAATAATGAAATTTATAATTTTTTTAATAAAAAAGAAAAAAAATATAATTTAAATAATCTTATTTTTTCAGGTAGTGATAAAAGGGGTGAAGGTGAACATAAGTTATTTGGATATATTAGAAAATATAAACAATCACATGAAAACCAAACAACAGTTATATATGGTTTAGACGCTGATCTAATAATGCTTTCATTAAATCATTTAAGAATTTGTAAAAAAATATATTTATATAGAGAAGCCCCTGAATTTATTGGATCTATTAATAAAGATCTTCATCCTGATGAGGGTTATTTATTGGATATTAATGAATTAGGAAAAGAAATAGTACTTGAATTAAATAACAACAAAAAAGCAAAAAAAGAAAATGAAAAAAATAAACTTTATGATTATATTTTTCTTTGTTTTTTTCTAGGAAATGATTTTTTGCCTCATTTTCCTAGTTTAAATATAAGAACAAATGGTATTCATATTATTTTAAATGCCTATAAAGATGTTTTTAAAAATTCAAATGCAAATAAAGGTAATTTAACAGATGGGAAAAAAATATACTGGAACAATGTTTATAAATTAATAAATTATTTGGCAGAAAATGAGTATCAAAATATTATGGGCGAATATAAAATACGAGAAAAATGGGAAAAAAGAATATTTAAAAATACAACTGATGATGAAAAAAAAATGAAATATTTACATATACCGATAAAAAATAGAACTACGGAAATATACATAAATCCGTATGAAAGTGGTTGGCAAAATAGATATTACGAAACATTATTTTTAAAGTTAGAAACAAAAGAATTAAAACAAAATATATCTTTAAATTATCTAGAAGGATTAGAGTGGGTTATTAATTATTATTCTAATGGTTGTATTGATTGGACATGGCATTATAAATATAATTATCCACCATTATTTCAAGATTTATTAAAATATGTTCCGCGCTTTACAACTAATTTTATTAAAAAACACGAAAATTCAAATAAAAGTGTTCATGAATGGGTTCAATTAGCGTATGTTTTACCTAGAGAAAGTCTTTTTTTATTATCTCCAATGCAATCTTTAGATAGAAAAATATTAAAAGAAATGTCTAATAGTTATGCAAAAAATTTGCAATTAGAGTGGGCATTTTGTAAATATATTTGGGAAAGCCATTTAATTTTGCCATATTTAGATATTGATAAATTAAAAAATATTGTAAATAAACAATTAATTAATTTAAATGATCAAAATAATAAATTTTTTAATTAAATATCTGTGTCGAAATTGGGTTGTCTTAAAGAAACTCCAGATTGTCTTAGATTTAAAGGAGACGCATGTTGACGTTGTATTCTAGGAGGTAATGGTATATAAGGAGAATTTGTTTGAGGACACTGAATAGGTGTATGCATTGCAGTATCAAAAGTATCTCGTTCACCGAATGAAGCAGGAGCAGAACTTTGTCTCATCATTTGTGTAAATCCTATATTTTGAGATCCTTCACTTACATTTCTCATTACTTGTGTAACGCTTCTCAATGCATTGGCTGCAGCCGGACCCGATGCACCAAAAGTTAAACTACAATCTTGACTAAATCCAAATTGGGCTCCAGTCATAACAGCATCTTGATTTGCCCCTAGAAAGAAGCACTTAGCATCATGAAGATCACGTGCTTCTTTTACTTTGTTTTTAAAATCTTCTATAGTAGCCTCCGATTCATTATCTGCACCATCTGTCATACATGCCCATACTATAACTATCTTAGGATCCAAAATTCTCAAACTTCTAGGCATATTTCTTTCATAATCAATCTTAGCCTGTATAAGTTTATTTAGATCGGCAATTGCACTGTCGTAAAGTTTTGTCATACTGCGAGGTTCCATCCATTCGCGACACTGTTCTATGGTGACATTAACATCTGATATATTTTCACCATCAATATGAATTTCATGATTACTATCAAATGTACTAACAAACATTTTTCCTATTTGAGAATTTTCTTCAATGCTTTTCTTTTGATCAACAATCCATGAATGCAATCCTTCAGTTGGTGCATGTCCCATGGAAATCATTGATCCTGATCGGTCACCGGTAAAACCAGCAATAATAATGTTGGGGATTTGGTTACCAGACATTTTTTTGTTTTGTTTTTTGATAACTTTTTTAGTAGTGGTTGTGCTAAATAACACTATTCTATATTAGAATAAACAATTCAATTTTCCTTTAATCGTTTATTTATCTTTATAAGATATAAAAAATTTATTTTATTTGTAACTAGAAATATATAAATAAATT
>CEUJ01090108.1_pt1 | contig 17764 bp, 42 predicted proteins | sample 361531 | NCBI WGS metagenome assembly CEUJ01 (sample SAMEA2622842, study PRJEB7988) | marine metagenome | biome: marine biome (ENVO:00000447); feature: marine epipelagic mixed layer (ENVO:xxxxxxxxx); material: "saline water (ENVO:00002010), including plankton (ENVO:xxxxxxxx)" | depth 140 m | reverse complement strand
ATCACCAGATTGGCTAGTGGTGTAGCCATCATCCGTGTCGGAGCATCCACCGAGGTTGAGATGATTGAGAAGAGACACAGGATTGAGGATGCTTTGGAAGCAGTGCGAGCAGCAAAGGACGACGGCATCATCACAGGTGGAGGCACTGCGCTCCTGCGTGTGGTCCAAGGGCTAGAGGTGGAGACAGAGAACACCGAACAAGCCCAAGGTGTTGAGATTATTAAAGAAGCCTGCTACGAACCTATCAAACAAATCCTAACCAACGCAGGGAAATCGCCTGATGTTGTCATCAATAACATACTACAAAGCGACCAAACCGACATTGGGTTGGATGTGGCTACGGACCAGTATGTTGACATGTATGAGGCTGGAGTTGTAGACCCAGTGAAGGTTACATGCTGCGCTGTGAAGAATGCCATGAGCGTGTCGTCTACTCTGCTTACAACCAACCATGCGATTATACAGTAGAGCAAACTATTTAGATGTGGCATGAGAAACTTCTGGTACAATAAGTTCAAGACGAAACCCGAGCATAGAGAGAGTGACATCTCTATTCGCCTCAATGTTTTGTGCGCTAGCGAAACCATTAGCGAAAGCACCAGAGGCTTTGTTCATTCGTTACTTGAGCACTACCAGAAGCATGGAGGCTTGACAGAGAAACAGTACGCTGCGCTCAAGGAAGCAGAGGAGAGCAACACGCCCGAGGCACTGCGAAGGCACAATGAGTGGGCGAAGAACTTTGGCGAGGACAAAAGAAAAATACTTCTTATCTGTGCCAACTATTACAAGGACTCCAACTATTTCTTTGAGATGTCAGCGAGAGCATTGGACGATGAAAGTTATATACCAGCCGAGTCAGCGTACAAGTCAATGTGTGAGAACCAGTATGCGACCAGAGTCGTTGAGGCAACGCTAGACGAGCCTAAGTACGAGGAAGGCACAGTCGTAACTTTGAGAAAGAACTGTAGGTCAGTCAACCATTTCTTTCCCGGCGACTTGGCGGTGGTGATAAGGTCGGGACACCTACCAGTTATTACGGCCGCCAAGGGTGCCAAAAGATATGAGCTACTTCCTTTCGGCTCAAACAAAACAGTTGTCGTTGAAGAAAGATTTCTGAAGAAAGGCATTGACAAACGAAAATAAATATAGTATAGTCGAAACGAGGAAATAAAATGAGAGTAAAAATAACCAAAACAATAGATGTGCATCAGATTCCCGCTGAAGTTCGAAGGACACTGGACCAGCTAAAGAACAGCTTTATGTATGAAATGCCGGATACTATGAGCCAAGTAGTTAGGCACTCTTTATCATCTCAGGGCGACGAGTTCTTCCACACGATTGAGCTAATTGATTCCTTTAGGCAAGACCTTGCAACTTTCGATGAATCTCTCCAAGAGGCACAAAACATCTTATCTGGCTATAAGAAAGCCATAACCCCAGAGCCCCCCGAGGAGCCCAGCCCCGATCAAGAGTGGGTCCGTCAAGAGGAAGCAGAGTATGAAAAACTGCTGTCCCAAATAGATGGAGCAGACGAGGACGAGGTAGAAAATGAAGAAGGGTGATCTTGCTTGGCTTCCATCGGCAACCTCGCTGTTACAGTTCAATAACGAGAACGACCCAGAGTCAGGCGTCACTTGTTTCTGCCGCCCGAAGGTTCCAACTCACGTTCTTGTTTTGGGCGAGATAACTGATGTGTATTACAAGATAGAATACCGAGGAGGCAAGTGGGCTGTGCCAAAGCATTACCTATATGAACTACAGGAGACAACCCAGCATGTTAGTTAAGTTAATAGAAATCTACAACAAAAGGACCTTCGCGTCCAACACAGATGGAAAGGTAGAGGAGTACTCCCTGCGCGAAGTATTCGTCAATCCTGAGCATGTAGTTTGCTTGAGGGAGAATGATTCGTTAAAGACCAGATTGTCTGATACAGAACTAGGACAAGACATCCATCCAGCCGAGAGTTACACAAAGATTTATATTAACAGGGGTCAGTCAGGCTTGGACCTTGATGTAGTTGGCGACCTCACTGCGATTAGAAACAAACTCCAAGGACGAAAACCGTGAGCAAAAGAAGAACATTTTATTTATATTCTAATTCTGAATGTCCCTTCTGTAAGAAGGCTAAAGACCTTTTGGAAACGAGAGGACACGGGCACATAGCCATGGAGTTGGGGTGGGACCACCCCACTTTAGGTAGACTCAAAGAAGAGATGAACTGGAAAACAATACCGATGGTGTTTGAGATTCAGGGGAGAGATCACAAGTTCGTCGGAGGCTACACCGACCTCGTTGAGTACTTGGGAGAAGATAACAGTGAGTAAGGATAAGAAAGATAAAAAGCTCACTTACGCAATGACCGTAGCGGGTGCCACAAAGCATGTAAAGTCAGCGAAAGAGAGTTTTAATAAGGCAAAAATATTGATAGAAACTTACCTTTGCTCTGATCATGATTTGAGATATAAAGATAATGTTGTTGGCACTTTAGCCGAGTACATGACCAACATGAAATTTTATGCCGACTTCATGGAAGATCAGTTGCTTTCTGATAACAGGATTAAAAACAAGAAGACAGGAGAGGACACAATCATCGTCGCCGCCGAAGACTTTACTATTATCAACAGCTATTTAATAACTACAGCAGCCTGTGAAAATGAGTTGGAAACTCTAGGGATTTCAATGCAGACGCATTAACGGAGAAAAACTGTGGAAACCAAAGAAACGGTAGAAGAAAAACAAGAAGACACTCAAGAGGTAGAAGTAGATCTCAAGCCTAAGAAGCCAGCGAAGCTAGCTCCCCAAGGCATTAGGACTTTTACTGTTTGTCGTGTTAACGACGAGAGTGGTGTATCTGGCACCGGGGTTGTGATTGAGGGAATTGTCCTAGCAACAGGGCAGTGCGTAGTACACTGGCTTTACCCTGCTCCAAGAGGCTCTATCGCCATGTTTGACAGCATCACGGACTTTGCTACGGTTCACATCAAACCTCATCCCGGCAACGAAACCATAATTACCTACGAGGATGGAGAGCAGGTCCATTACAAAGAGGACGGTTCTATTTTAACAAAGGCACCCCCAGAATTTGAGCCAGAAGAAAAAGAATAATTTTTTCACTCTACCCCTTGACAAGCAAAAAAGTATGTATATATTGTTATCATAATGAATGGCAGATAAAAACTGCCCACAACCATTAGGAGATGATATAATGACAATTTCACTTTCAACTTATAGAACACCAACCAACACATTCGATAGTCTTTTTGACTCCCTCTTTGATCCATTCTTTGAGAGCGTAACGATCCCCAGTAAAAGAACAACACCCACAGTCAATACAAAAGTGACAACCGAGGATGATAAATATATTATTTCTGTTGCTGCTCCGGGTTTGGACAAAGAGGACTTTAATATTACAATCACAGAGGGAACTCTAACTGTCCAAACAAATAAGACAGATACAGAGTTTGGAACCTCTGCCTTCACAAAGACATGGACTCTTCCCGAAGGCACTACCACCGACAAGATTTCAGCCGATTATCATCAAGGAATCTTGAGAGTTACGGTAGAAAAACCAGAAGCTACTGTTCCAGAAACAGTAACGATTAAAGTTAGTTAGTTTGTCTCTCTCGTTTAACATTCTAAAACCCTTTGGAAACGGCGCTTCTCAGCGTCGTTTTCTTTTTCTGAAAGATATTTACTATAGCTCTTGACAATAGCGATGTGTTTTGTTATAGTGCGTAACAATGGAGGTAACACAATTTGAATAACTTAGATTACAAACCAGAACTAGAGTGTGATATTTGGCAACCAAGTGAGATTAAGGGGCGACCTGATTTGAATGTGACAATCAGACTTGTTCCAATCTCGGAGAGAGCAGAGCAGCGCGTGGAAGAATACGGCGATGTGATGAAGCTCATGCACATCTCGCACTCTGGTCCATTTGATTGTAATGAAGAGCAAATCCTAGTCATGTCTCTTAATGAGAAGTGGCAAGGATGGTTTCGCAATGGCACTGATGTTGACTTTGAGCTAACTTAAACCATTGCGGTAAACTATTTATGTAGATGAATATCTACGAAAACATAGGGCGAATCCGAGTCGGAGACTTGGTTGCTTTAAAAGGCGCGGGTGGGACTGACACTGGTCCCATCGGCATCGTCCTGTCTGAAATAGAAGTGACATCGTTCCCGGTCACGGGGAAGAAACAGATCTCGCTTGAGTATCAATGTTGCATGGTCGGCAAGAACGGCAAGATGATAACGATGACATTCTCAGAGCGGGACCTCGTGGTTCTCAGTGGCGTGTGGGTAGGTTAATTAAAGCAATCGCAGGCAATCACCGCGATTTTTTTCGCCAGAATTTTTTTCATATGAAGACATTAACAGACGAATTGCTAGGCATAAAGCACGATAAGTTCTCGGTAGGGGACTTAGTTAAAACAAAGATTAACGCAGACCCCGAAGGGCTGCCATGGCTAGGTGTTGTCACGACAGTCACAATACTAAAAAATGACAAAGGCGAAGTTCGCAACCTATATACTATAGATTGGGTTGACACCGAAGCCACCAAAGTGCTTTGGTATGATTGGTATGATGAAGACCTAATACTAGTACAACCCGGCGCAGACTGCTAAGGAACTAAATGGTTGGAAGGAAGCAAATACAAACTAGGGCAACTCGTTGCCTGCTACTACAAAACTATCCCACCTACCCCACAGTGGAATCCATTCATAGAAGGACGACCCAGCATTGTCACCAAAGTCAAAATGTCCACAGGCAAACAAGAAACAAAATATTATTACGAAATAGCCGTCGTCACTTGGGAAGGGACTATGGAAAGCCGCTTGGTCAGCGAGGAGAATATTGTTCCGTTCCAAGACTTGGGCAGCCTAGACCAAGAGATAGAAGAACTGCTAATGGACTACTACAAAAAAAATCCCCTCTCAACAGATTAACCTTGAATTTCCTTTTATTATCTGCTATACTACTTACCACCATTATAAACTAACGGAGTAATCATGAAAAAACTAGACATCCTCTTGGGGCTTTTGCTAAGTCTTTTGACGTTCTATGCCCACGCGGACAATGGAATGCCACCCATTGAAATAGAATCTGGAGTAAGCGCAACGGACACCTCCTTTGTCGGTGCCCGCATTCTATCTGAAGGGGAAGAAATCCAAGGCGGCGATTTATACACTGGAATCTACGACGACTATGAAACCCAATCCTACGGGTTTTGGCAGGGGGATACGCTGTTCTTCGGTGCGGAGAACGAGGACACTGGGAATACCATCGATGGCATTGCGGAGTTCTTTTGGTTTGAATCATCGATACCCAAGTCATCCGACTTCTATGTCATAGTGCTGAAAGTTAAATCCTCGCCAAATACCATTGACGACTGGCAACTATCGCAAGAAGATAACTGGCTTGGCGAATTCATGTACGACATCCAACCTGCTCAACATGTCGAAGCTGTCATGAAAAATAGCGGCGAAGCTGGCGCTATACGATGGGACTGGTCTGTCCCATTCCAAAATTATAAGTGGGAGCCGCTCAAGACCATCAACATGGAACAAGCGTACTCCGCTGGCTATGACCTATCGGCTGGGGCTAATGCCTCTGCTGACCCTGTTCAACTCGCTGGCTCCCTGCTGGGAATGGACTTTAAAGAGGGCGGGTTCTTGAAAGACGTTAACTCTCAGGTCAACATCCAATCCAAGGGATATCTAAATAATTCATACAAAGTTTCCTCCCAGTATTCTGTGACCTTGTATCGTTGGGAGATGGTTGTGCTTGGTGGCGCGGACAATATGGCATGGAACCTTATCGTAACGAAGGACGGCTCCACAGCTAACGACTCTGCATACCACGAATACTTTATGGTTATTCAAGCCCCGCAAGGAGAGCACGTACATCTAGAGGATATCCACCTTGGCGCTACATTCAGGAATCATAACGCTCTCTGGTTTGATGGGTGGGATTCAGTCTCTGTTACTCTCGGTGACATAATCTGGACCCCGCCTGTGGAGGTCGAGTGCTATGCTGGGGATGTGGCACCAGATGGCACCTGTGAGGGAGAAGGCGTGTGCGCTGATGCTGTTCCTGTTTGCGCGAAGGGGGAGTGGCTCTGCGCTATGCCTGATAGTGTCGAAGACTTTGAGGTGTCTTGTGATGGTTTGGACAACGACTGCGACGGGCAGATAGATGAGGGCATTACACAGGATTGCTCCACCGTGTGCGGAAAGGGATTGTCGTATTGCGTGATGGGTGTATTCGACCATTGTGACGCACAACAGCCGATGGAGGAAGAGTGTAATAATTTTGACGACGACTGCGATGGTCTGATTGACAACTCTCCAGATTGCTACCCCGAGATACCCGATATTGTTTGGGAGGATGAAGCTGACAAAGAGGAAGAGGAGTCGCTGGAACTGTCTCCTGTTGTTATCACAGGCGAACTGGACGAAGCTGCCGATTCTCCAAAGCGACACATCGCAGCAGATGTATCCGAACCCGAACGACCTAATGCCCCCGACCGCGCAGAACAGGTTGAAATTATTAAACAAGATCCTCCTTTCCAAAATGTGGAGGAGGACTCCGAAATTATTGTTGAGATTGCTGAACCCAGTGGCTGCCAGCAGAGTTCCAAAGGAACAGCGGTCGGAGTTTTAGTTCTGTTGTTCTTGGCAGCTTATCTGGTTGGCTACGTTGTTGGAAGAATAGGCGACAAAGATTAAAGGAGGGGTGATGCTATGACTGGCTTGATTGTTGCGGTATTGATGGGCATGGTTTCTTATGGAATCGCTGCTTGGTTTATGAACATTAACAAGAAAGATTAAAGGAGAAAAAGATGTCTGAGTATGGAGCGAATGCGATCATTACAGGATCGCTAAATGTGGACGGAAACATTGATTTAGGTAGTGGAGACGATGATGTTAACCTAGATAACAACACCCTGTTCGTTGATGCCGACCAAGACAAGGTAGGGATTGGCACAACGACCCCTGACTATACTTTGGACGTGGCAGGCGACATTGGAGTTGACCAATACATTTATCACAACGGAGATGCTGACACCTTTGTGCAGTTCGCTAATGATAAAATAATCCTCAAGGCTGGGAACAGAACGCTGGTGACTGCCGAGGTAAAAAGTTCGCAACCACACGAGGTTACTATTAACGATGGAAGCAACAATGTTGATTTTGTTGTCAAGGGCAACGGCTCCAACGAGGGAAATCCGGGCATGAAATTTGATGCTTCCACAAACAGGCTGGGCATCAACGGAGTAGGTTCTCCTGATTGTGAGTTGCATGTTGATGGCGACATAAAGGTTGTTGGAAATGATCCTAGAATTAAAATCGACGGAGATACCGACAGCCATCCCGGTCTTGAATTATACGAGAACGGCACAAGAAAGTGGATTGCATTTAATAATTACACCAACGACAATCTCACATTCAAAACCAACAGTGATGTAAGAATGGTTATAGCACAGGACGGCAATGTTGGTGTCGGAGTCGGAGATCCAGATACACGGCTGGAGGTGTTCAATGCTGGTAATCAACTAAAGCTATCCTATAATGCCTCCGATGCCGCAACCTTTGCCGTTGACGATAACGGCTACCTAACTGTCACACCTTCAGGTGGCTTTGCTGCAATCGCTGGTCAACTTGGACACAGGAAATTTATCAAAGCCACCATGTCCAATGGCAATACCATCGGCACTAGTGAATCTGGTGCAGTGGTTATGCAATCAACTGTTAGTGCGACACCAAGCGATGTGATTATCAACTTGCCAGCCACGGCTGCTGGATTGGTATACACTTTTGTATATGTAGGCAGCGCAGCCCGAGGCTTCCAAATCAGCCCAGACTCATCTGACAAGATTATGGGGAGTATTATAAATGCTGCTGGAGGTATAACCACGGCTAGCAATGGAGGAGGCGGAACAGACAATAAGGATTTGATTCTGGGTGCCGCCAACAATTCCACCACTGGCAATCGTGTTACTCTTATTGGTGACGGAAGCGAAGGGTGGGTCATCCTTGACGGCTACGGCGACTGGACATTTGAATCATAATAACGAGAGGTCATCTTGAGTGACAAAATAATAAACGAAGTGAAGGACTACATCAACAATGTCATTCGCCCACCACGAGAGGAGTTCGGCGGTATGCCGACCTGCCCTTTCGCTGGTCCTGAACTAGACTCTGGTCGCCTGATGATTGATGTGGTAATCCCCGGCAAGGTGTCTTTGCCAGAACTCATTGACAAGTTCTTATCATCTGGTAAACAATCGGCACTCTTCGCCCAGCTATCTGACGAGGAACTGACCGCAGAGGACACCAAGAAATACCAGAGATTCATCAACAGGGTCTTGCGACAGGCTGGAGCCAAGGATTACAAGTGTATTTGCTTCAATCCCAACGATAAAGATACAGAGATAGATGGCTTTAATCCAAGGGCTTCCGCCCCGTACTTCCTAATCAATATTGCTAGCAGAAAAGAACTCTCTAAAGCCCACAAAACTTTGATGAAATCTAATTATTTTGATAGGCTTGACGATGCCTACTTGAAATTTCTCAAGGTTAAAGATAAAAAGAGTTGACATATGATATAATATTTGATAATGTAAATCTATGAATTTTGCGAGGAGAACAAAATGAGTAAAGAATCTACAGACATCGTTGGAAAAATTATGGCTTTCGAGCAAGGCGAATTGCCCAACGAAGAGGTGTACGCCCTGTTTCAATTCCTCCTTGATTCTGGAATGATATATTCTCTTCAGGGTTCTTATCAGAGGATGGCTGAAGATTTATTGTTGGCGGGGGTAATTCAAATGCCAAACCAGAGGCACTGATGAGGATAGGTGACCTTGTGAGATACAAAGAGGTTCTTAATTATCGAACAATGGAGAAGACCGAATGGAAACTTGGTGTGCTAGTAGATAAGCGTCATAACCTATGCGATGTCCTCTCAAGAGAGGGGCGAAAGTTAACCCTCTGGGCTTCGCTGGTTCAGAAGGCTGGGAAAAAAGATGCATATAGGTGACTTGGTTAAGAACAAAGCCACTGGAGATCTTGCTCTTGTCACGGGAGTTGGCGGCGTTGAGGGAAAAATGTGGCTTACGCTTTCTCCAACTAGAGGCAGCAAACTAGGCAAAGATATTGTATATCACGCAGAATATTTTGAAGTAATAAGTGAGGCAGAAAAATGAGACATGATGATTGGGAATTCTCACCAGAGGAAAAAAAGCTGAAGTCGGGGGACCTTGTAAGAAGGATGATACCCTCCCACTACACAGACAATAGACACTCAGATGCTGTTGGGGTGGTGCTTAAAGTTTTCCCGCCGCTGGCTAAAGTATACTTTTATGATACGAACAAAGAAGAAACTTGGAATCAAAAGGTGCTACAAATAGTAACAAAACAACAAGCGAGGGGAGAATGAAAATTGGCGACCTCGTTGAACTTTCGGTTAAAGGCAGGAACTTGAAATATTGTAGAGAATTTCTTGGTCTTGTCGGTGTTGTTAGTGGAATAGATTTTTCAGAAAAATGGGGAAGAAAAGAGTGGTACTATATCGATTGGTGTGGCGGAAAGAAACATGCCCCTCACCTGAGAACTGACTTGAAATTCGTGAGAAAGAGATAATGAGAATAGGTACTCTAGTCTCCAATAAGGAGCTAGGAAGAGGCTTGGTCATTGAGAACACTGGCGCTGGATGGCTCGTGTACTGGTATGAACGCGGAGAATCAGGGAAGTTGTTCAAGACCGTAATCTGCCAGACGAACAGCTATCCAATTCATTGGGCTTGCGGCGGAGGATTCGGAGCCATCTCTGTTCTTTCCTTGGGTGGTGCGCGTGGCTAAGAATCTGACTGAAGGTGACTTGGTAACGCATCGAGATAGAAGGGACGATTTGTTCATTGTGCTTGGTCATACCTATCGAGTCTCCCGCTGGGGCAACCGCAGACTTATCAACTTATTCTGTATCACGACCGGAAAGCGAGAATATATCCTTGAAGAACAGTTGGTTATGATTAATCCTGTAAATAATGAAAAAAGTTCTTGACTTTCTTTTCAAAATGATTATTATAGTAGAGTAACTTAAACAAAGGAGAGCACATGCTTGTTGAGATTGATATGATGAGCGAAGAAGAGCACAACACCAGTCACGAAGACGAAACACCACCAGAAGAATTTGAGATGATGGACGAGCTTGACCATCTCTACATGGATGAGCAGCTTTACCTGCAAAGTATCTTTGACCTGTAAGGAGGATTGTGAAATGTCTATAGAAGGGCGACGAAGATTGCTGGAAATACTAGCAACGATGGAAATACCTCAGATGAGGCTTGACCGGCGAGACTGGAAGTGGATGATGCGAAACATCTCAGTCAACAACAGAGAGCATCCAGAACTCAAGGAAGCTGTTAGGCTTTTGAGAGAAGCTATTGAAGTTGATGACCGAAGAATTTTAAATGACTAGGAGAAAAAATGTTTGAAGAACTAAATACAGTAATTGGAAAAAGAGTTAAAGAAGTCCTACAGTTCCACCTCAATGGAACACCGGAAGAATTCGATGCTGCCGCAACAGCAGTCATGAGCGAGTTCGCTGCGATGGGCGACAGCCTCTCAACTATTGTATCTGAGGCTGGAGGAGTTCACACCCTCGCAGACCCAGACGGAAGAGAAGAGCTTGCAACACAACTAACAGATGTCTTAAGCGACAACTAGGAGGAGCCGTGGGAACTTTTATCAAGTTTGAAGATGGAGATGAGTTGATTTGGAATGCCTCAATCGAAGAGGACAAAGAGAATCATGTCGTCTACAAAGAACGAACCGGAGCGAATACAGCCACCGTGCAACGCGGTGACTATGAATTTGAAGTCTTCTTGGATGAACTAGAAATCCCTGAAGAATTTTAATAATGACCACATCCCGTGCAGACAGTCCTTGTATTGACTTATGTATCTATGATTATGATAGGGATTTCTGCACGGGATGTGGTCGCACTTTAGATGAGGTAAGTTATTGGCATCACTTCACTCCTCAAGAAAAACAACAAATCTTAAAATATTGTAAAAAAAACCTTGACTCCCTATCCGGCTCTTGCTATAGTTCTAGCACACAAGGAGGAAGCGATGGACCAGATTGATATCAAGAATATGATTGACGCACTCGCAGACTACATCCCCCAAGCATCCAAGTGGGAGCAGGGATTCTTTGAGTCTGTTAAGTCTCAGTTTGAAAAGCGTCACACCCTTTCCGCACGACAAATTGAAATCGTTCAGAAAATTGCTGAGAAGTTTTCTCCAGAAGCCATCAAAGAGCGTGAGTCTTGGTACTCCTCTTGGGATGAAGAGAAAGCAGAAACTCTGCGTGTATGTGCCGATTATTATTTGGGAACTGGATACTTCCGAGATGTTGTTGAGAGGGTGAAGACCGAGGAGGATTTCATTCCTACTCCCAAACTATTCAAGTCCATGTGCCAGAACAAGTATGCCGACAAGGTTATGGATGCTTACCGAGCAGAGCCAAAGTTTCCTGTTGGCTCGCTGGCAACTCTTCGCGCTGCCAAGTCTCGCTCTGTTTCCTACATGGTAAAAAAGCTGGAATGGTTGGGTTTTAGTGAAATCAATGTTCTGATTCTCACCACTGATGAGCCAATCGTGTCGGCTGCTGCTGGTGCCAAGCGATACAAGTGCATGATTGTCGGCGGGACTGATACATTCTTCTGCGAAGAGCGTGACTTGAAAAAGATGAAAAGGAAAAAGAAATGATAGTTATTATTAAGATACTCTGGGTTTTGTCCGCTGTTGTGCTGAAACTAGCTACAATCGGTCTATTTGCCTATGTAGTAGAGAATATGTTCAATGCCATTGAAAAAATCATTGACAGGCATCAGGGTATCGTAACCGTATAGAGGAGACAATACGATGAAGATGGGAACCCTGATTGCCTTTTGGCTCTTGGTCGTCACATTCGGAGCAGCCATTGCCGCCGAAAAGAAAGTTGACCATAGTGAGAAGTATCAGATTGATACATTTAAGTTCGGAGATATGATTGATATCACCTTCCTACCTACTGGAAAATACAAGTGGAATGAAAAATATCCAGCAAAGTTAAGTTTTTCCTTGTGTAGTGATACAGAGTGTGTTATGATTACGGAAGAGATTAAGATAAAGAAATAAACAAAAGGAGTATCCTATGTCTTACTGTTCGTATTGTTGGGGAAAAGGACACAACAGGTCTACTTGCCCTGAACTGAAAGAATACATCCGCAGGAACCCCAACTCTTACGAGGCACGGCGGGAGGCAGCGAAAGTGGCACGACGGAAGGCTAGGAAGAAGACCCCTCGCAAGTGCGGCTTCTGTCGCAAGCCGGGGCATAACGCAAAGACCTGTCACACAAAGAAGACAATCCAACAGCAGTACACAGGGTTATGCTCTGCTTATCGCCGCAAGGTGCTTGAGGAGATGTGCGTGATGGGATTGGGCGTTGGTGCCCTCGTCACTTTCCAAACTAGAAGCACCGAGCCTATCTTGGCGATAGTCAAAGACATCAAGTGGCACCGAATCTATCCCGCCAGTGACGGCTCAAACTACTGCATCCAACTAGAGCGGCTTGGACCGATTGACGAGGAATACTACAAGCACTGGAGTCCTGAGCGCAAAAGGTCACTTGGTCACAGGCACCTAACCCATCTGCTCTCCAGACGGATGATGGGAAATATTTACCAGAGGGATGATGTGTATGAGCGACACATTGCGGCGGGCGGCTCAGAGCTAAAAGTCGTCAGCCCTGTCAGTGTTGGTGCCATCAATCCACCAGCCGACTGGTTGAACGGAGAGCTAACCAACTATGATAACGCCAACCCTTTCAAAGCAGATGGCGGAAAGGACAAGTCTCTGTGGGATTTGGAATACGAAATACCTCACTTCGCTTACTTCGCTGATGTGCTTGGGATGGAAGAAACTGAAAAGTTTTTTGAAAGTTTTTGCTAAGTCCATGATATCAGGGCGAATAAAAATGAAGAAAAGTGTTGACTTTGAAAACTAATTATATTATAATAAGGGCGTAACAAAAAACAGGAGGAAGGTTACATGGCTATTGATTTCGCAACTTTCGTAAAAGTCGCTCCCCACGTCGCAGCAGTACGCAAGCCAGTTCTTATCCGTGGTCGTCACGGTGTAGGTAAGTCTGAGGTTGTATACCAGATTGCTGGTGGACTTGGGATGCCAGTTGTGGAGCGTCGCGCTTCACAGATGACCGAGGGTGACTTGGTTGGTCTACCATCTACAGATGGCAACACCACTTCATTCAACCCACCAGACTGGTTCAAGACCGCTTGTGACAATCCAGTTGTGCTCTTCCTCGATGAGGTTGACCGAGCCACAATCGAAGTGCGTCAAGGCATCTTCGAGTTGACTGACTCTCGCAAGTTGAATGGTCATGTCCTTCACAAGAACACCCTTATCTTTGCCGCTGTCAACGGTGGAGAGCACGGCGACCAATACCAAGTCGGCGAGATGGACCCTGCTGAATTGGACCGCTGGACTGTCTTTGATGTGGAGCCATCCACTGAGGACTGGCTCACTTGGGCTAAAGACAAAGTTGATGGTATCCTTTGGGACTTCATCAACCAGAACCGTAACCACTTGGAGCACACTGGTGACTTTGAGCCTAACAAGGTTTACCCATCTCGTCGCTCTTGGGTGCGCTTGAATGACTGCTTCGCTCAGGCTGACCTGCTTGCGGAGGACGCAGACACTAGCGTCATGTTCCCTCTGGCTACTGGCTTTGTCGGCTTTGAGGCAGCGGTGTCTTTCAAAGACTTCGTTGACAACTATGAGCGACAGGTGACCATTGAGAATATTCTTGATGAGGGCAAGATTCAGTTGACCGAGCGTTTCGGCATCAACGACCATAACGCTCTGGTTGAGAAGATGGAGGCAAAGGAAATCTTCACTGCTCCTCTCTCCGAAGAGCGTGTTGAAAACTTGGCTCGCTACTTCATGGTTGTGCCTTCAGAGGTCGGCATGAAACTCTGGACTGTTCTTGGTCAGGGTGACAACGCCAACGTGATTGCCTTCCATGGCACCGTTGTTGATGGAAAGTCCATCTCCAATCATCTGGTCGAGTTGATGACTGGAAAAAATGTTGACGATGAAGAATAAAAGTTGTTGACATACCTTTCACTATCCGCTATAATCATAGCATACAAAGACAAAGGAGTATCCTATGACATTTGACCTCAACAAACATGTTCACCGACTACTGATGGACGAGCCGTTCTTTGCGGCTCTGTCTCGTCGTATTGACAAGCGCATCGACAAGTCCATCCCAACGGCTGGTGTCCGTGTCAATCCTAGTAGCGGTCACTTTGAGATGCTGTACAACCCTGATTTCTTTGAGGAACTACCAGACATCCAGCGCAAGGGTGTGCTCAAGCATGAGTTCTACCACCTTATTTTTGAGCATGTTACAGGGCGCAAACCCTCTGGCATCAACCCGAAGGCGTGGAACATCGCAACGGACTTGGCAATCAATTCTCACCTCACAGGTGAGTTGCCTGAGATGTGCTGTATGCCGGGTCAAATGCCATTCCAAGACTATGAAGTCGGCTTGTCTGCTGAAGCATACTTGGAGATGCTCAAGCAAGACCACGACAAGCAAGGTGGTGGTGGCGAGGGTGACGAGGGTGATGGTCAGTTTGACTCCCACGAGGGCTGGGATGAAGTAGACCAGCAGACCAAAGAGATTGCCAAGGAGCGTCTGAAGGATACCATGAAGAAGGCTGCCGAGGAAGCAGCCAATCAAGGCTGGGGTTCTGTATCCCAACAGGTTCGCAAGGACATCATGGATAGAATCCAGACCAAGGTTGACTGGCGAAAGATGCTGCGATACTTTATTAAAACTTCGCAACGGGCTAACAAGCAGTCCAGCATCAAGCACATCAACAAGCGGTACCCGTACATCCATGCAGGTCGCAAGACCAACAGGACTGCTCGCATCGCAATCTCCATTGACCAGTCTGGTTCTGTATCAGACCAGATGCTTAATGCTTTCTTCAATGAACTCAGCAACTTAGCCAAGTACGCAGAGTTCACTGTCGTCCCTTTTGACGACCGAGTGTTTGAGGAAAAGGTCTACACTTGGAAGAAGGGAGAGCGCAGAAAGTGGGAGCGTGTTCTTTGTGGTGGCACCAACTTTGATGCCCCTACCGAGTATGTCAACAAGCATGGCTTTGATGGTCATATTGTATTGACAGACCTGATGGCACCAAAGCCCAAGGCAAGCAAGTGTCAGCGTATGTGGATGACTACCAAGCAATACGCCGAGCGTCCATACTTCACAACCAATGAAAGGGTAATCGTGGTGGACTAATGACTAGGTACATAACTGAAAGAGACAAGGTATATTTGAAACTACAGAGGATAGCATCAGGTTGTTCGGTCAGGGCAGGCGAAGACCTTCACCCTATCAACGATGACCTAATCCCTTGGCTGAAGACCAACGAGGACATAGACGAGTATCTGAATCTGTTGGACATTCTAACCCTGATGAGGTGATAGATGAAAGTAGGTGACTTAGTTGATATCAATCAGGAGCGAGGCACAGGCATCTATAAGGATGTCACCCCTCGTGGTCTTGGTGTCGTTGTGCGCTTTGAAGAGTTGGAGGACTTGCATTACCCTAACATAGGCTCCATCAACTTGGGACCGATTGTGCATGTCCTGCTGAATACAGGAGAGACTGAGGGATTTGCCCCTCAGAGCTTGGAGGTAGTTTGTGAAAGTAGGCGATAGAGTAACCAAGGCAAAAGTCTGGAGAGTGGAGAATGCTTTAGGCACCATAACAAAGGTAGCCAAAGACCATGTTGTCGTGAAGTGGGATGAGGTCAAAGGCAGTTGGCACTATACTAACGACCAAGCCAAAGAGATTGAGGTGATTGATGAAGCCGGGTGATTTAGTACAATATAACAGCAGGCTTCTGCTTGTGTTGCGTCCCAACCCTGATGAGTTTGGCTATTGCGACGGATGGTGGCAGTGTATGGAAGTTGGCACCAACAGGATTAGAATCTACAGCCCTACTCAACTCACAGTTATCAAGACAGAGGCACAGTTTTATCTTTGAATAAACAGGATAGTTTCTCGTCTAAATAGTATGAGAAACGTATTCCTAATAGAACTATCAATAACTTCATTACTTCTAGGTGTAGCATCAATACTTTATCTTCATTTATTTTAATTTATTTTACAACTCCCCGATATTATAGGCAATAAAAACGCACAAAATGCTTGCATTACTTGTGCGGCTGGTGTATAATATGTGTGTAAGTAAGAAAGGGAGGAAGCGCTATGTCTAGCAACTATGAAATGTACGGAGCAGAGGAAGGCTGGGAGCACCCAGATGTTGGCGACTTGGTTGAGATTGCTTCCAAGAGCAGCCTCAAAACAGAGGTGGGTGTAGTCGTGGAGCCTAACGAATACATCAAGAACGACCACTTGTGGGCGCAGGTCTTGCTTAATAATGGGAAGATGAAGGTTCTTCCTAAACGAGAACTAAAAGTTATTCAAAGAGGAGAAGAATAATGAAGATGGGTGATGTTGTTTCGCATACTCTAAACGAGAACGCACGAGGATTGATTTTGACTGAGGGCGAGTCTGCTATGGGTCAGAAGTTTTTTATTGTTGGCTGGTTTGAGAACGAGAAAAAGAACTGCGTTCAGACTACTCGTAACAAGCCAGAGGATTTGATTGCGCTATGAAAGTCGGTGACTTGGTGACAATAGTAAACCAGAATTGGTGTAATGAGCGCCCTTTCCTTGTGCTTGAGAAGTCTTGGATAAAAGGCGAATGGGTTATCTTCTCGCCGGGAGTCGGCAAACTACAATGGAAGCAAAGGCGATTGAAGGTGATAAGTGAAGGCTGACTTAGGTATTCGTGCTGGTGACTTGGTAAGGCACAACAGCTACAAGGACTTGCTAGGGATTGTGGTTGAGGTAAACCTGAACTATGCTGGTACTCCCGTTGCTGTTGCTTGGACTGGTCGCAATCCGTATGGCTTTGGCAAGAATAGTATTCATCACCCTGATAGATTGGAGGTAATCCGTGAAGGTAGGTGACTTGGTAAGATGGAAAGGGTTGAACTTTCGCACCTTTCTTGGGGTCATCGTCGGCTTTGATGACGAGAACGACCCGATAGTTAGGACTTGTTGTACTGGTAACAAAATGGCACACTGGCGAGATAAGTTGGAGGTTCTGAATGAAAGTCGGTAATCTGGTAAAGCGGCGGGACCCTCCTTGGGGTACAGCAGACCAACTAGGTCTTGTCATAGATATGGAAACGGTTGAGCAGGCTGTTTATAATCCTAAAGTAGCCAAGGTTCAATGGCTTGGTGGCGAATACCCCCCATTTATGTATAAACCTGATGCTCTGATAGTGGTAAGCGAGGCGTGATGAGATACGACTGGGAACCAAACGACCAACAGAACTGGGAGATGAACTGCGAAGCAGAGAGGGCAGCAAGACCCTTGCGCGATTACAACGGCGACATCCTCAACACAGGGGACTTGGTTTGGCTTACCGACTATCGCCCAATGCGGTTGGCTATTGTTCTTGGTGTGTCTCACCGGGAGAATGTTCTGGTTCGCCCTGTCAAGGGTGGCTATGACTTCACAATCAACGAGATGGGTTGCGAGAAAGTGAAGAAAAATGAAAAAAAGTTGTAAAAAGACTTGCATTCCCTTTTGACCTC
>CEUJ01006815.1_pt1 | contig 17766 bp, 17 predicted proteins | sample 361531 | NCBI WGS metagenome assembly CEUJ01 (sample SAMEA2622842, study PRJEB7988) | marine metagenome | biome: marine biome (ENVO:00000447); feature: marine epipelagic mixed layer (ENVO:xxxxxxxxx); material: "saline water (ENVO:00002010), including plankton (ENVO:xxxxxxxx)" | depth 140 m | reverse complement strand
TGGGATGACGTTCCTGATGATTGGTTATGCCCTGACTGTGGAGTGGGTAAAGAAGATTTTGAAATGATTGAGATCGAATGATTGATACTCCAGACAACTTAACCAGAAACATCCTTATTGGTTTAGCTCTGGGTTTCGTTGTTGGCTCCTTTCTTTTTTATACGGATTTTTTGCCAATTCAGGTAGATGCTTTCGTAGAAAAATATATCTTTAATCTCGGTGGAGATATTTTTATGAATCTCCTTAAACTGTTAGTAGTTCCGCTAGTCTTTTTTTCTCTAGTGTCTGGTATTTCTTCTTTAGGAAGCTCGCAGTCTTTGGGGAAACTAACATTTAAGACTGTAGGATTTTATCTATTAACGACAGGCATAGCTGTTTCTTTAGCTTTGATGGTTGGATCTTTCTTTCAGCCTGGTTCAAATTATTCCTCAGATTTAGCTATGGTTGCACCAACTTCTTTACCTCAAGGTCAGGGAATTTATTCCACCATTGTAGGAATTTTCCCTTCAAATATTATTCAGGCTATGGCAGAAAATCAGATGCTAGCCATAGTTTTCTTTAGTATTTTGTTTGGTTTGGCATTGAATAAAACTAATCATTTAACTGGCAATTTAAGTGATTCATTTTCAAAATTAAATACAGTATTTTTACAACTTATTGTAATGGTAATGAGTTTTGCTCCCTTAGGTGTCTTTTGCTTAATTGGAAAATTCGTAATTGTCGATGGGCTTGATATATTTCAGGATGTTTTTGCATATGTTGTTTTGTTGATTGCTCTTTTATTGTTTCATGCGGCATTTACTTACTCTTTATTTTTAAAGATCATAGGTGGGTTAAATCCATTAACCTTTTTTAGAAAGATGAAAGATGTTGCTTTGTTTGCATTTTCAACATCATCAAGCGCGGCAACCATCCCTGTTACTCTCAAAACCACTAATCAAGACTTGGGTGTCAATCAGAATGTTGCATCATTTGTAGTGCCTGTTGGAGCTACCATAAATATGGATGGAACTGCAATCATGCAAGGTTTAGCAACTGTATTTATTGCACAAATGTCAGGCATTGATCTCACGCTATTTCAATATATTCAAGTTATATTACTGGCTGTAGCAACTTCAATTGGCACGGCTGCTGTCCCTTCTGCGGGAACTATTACTTTGATAATAATTTTGCAACAATTCAACTTACCGCTTGAGGCAATAGGTATCATATTGGCTGTTGATAGAGTGTTAGATATGATAAGAACATCGGTCAATGTTACCGGTGATGCTGCAATTGCATGTATTGTTGCGAAAACAGAGAATCAATTGGATGAAAATATTTTCAATTCCAAGGCTTAATTAGTAATTAAATTTACTTTTATTTGATAAAATCTAACGCTTGTAAATAGGAGAGAAATAATGAATGTATTAATTGCCCCAGCATTGGGTATTGTTGGTTTAATTGCAGCTTTTGTGGTGTTTAGTTTGGTCATGCGTTATTCAGATGGAACAGATAAGGTGAAAAAAATTGGTGATGAAATTCATAAGGGCGCAATGAAATTCATGAAAACAGAATATACTTATTTATTGATCTTTGTAGCCATATTGGTCTTGCTGGTAGCAACATTTCTTACTATCCAATCAGCAATTGCAGTTGTTGTTGGAGCTGCTTGCTCATCTTTAGCTGGATTTATTGGAATGTACGCTGCAACAAAAGCAAATGTAAGAACTGCAACAGCAGCTCAGAAAGATGGTGCAGCAGCAGCGTTAAGTGTTTCATTTTATGGTGGTTCTGTAATGGGTTTATGTGTTGCGTCGCTTGGTTTGATAGGTTTAGGAGGCTTATTTTATTTTTTTAGTGAATCCCATGTTCATGCACTTGAAGGATTTGGAATGGGCGCTTCAGTTGTTGCTCTATTTTCTCGAGTGGGAGGAGGAATTTTTACTAAGAGTGCTGATGTTGGTGCTGACCTAGTAGGTAAGATAGAGGCAGGAATTCCTGAGGATGATCCAAGGAATCCAGGGGTTATTGCCGACAATGTTGGTGATAATGTTGGAGATGTTGCTGGAATGGGATCAGACATATTTGAATCCTATTGCGGATCAATGATTGCCTCCATTGCTATAGCATATACTTTAGGCTCAAAAGAAATGATGATGTTTCCTTTGGCTTTAACATCTATTGGATTAATAGCTTCTATTATTGGAATAGTAATCGTTAAATTACAATCAGCAAAAGCTCCGGCAAGTGCTTTGCGATCAGGAACACTTTTGGCTCCAGTAATCTTTATAGTCATGGCATATTTTTTAACAAATAGTATGGCCGGAGTATCAATGAATGTCTGGTGGGCAGTGGTTTGTGGAGCTGTTGGTGGAGTCCTTATTGGATTAATTACTGAATATTATACTGGTGGATCGCCAGTTCAAAAAATTGCTGAATCTGGAGAAACCGGGTCAGCAACTGTAATGATTTCAGGACTTTCTGTTGGAATGCAATCAGTTGTAATTCCAATTTCAGTTTTAGCAACAATTATTCTAATATCAACTACTTTATCTGGTGTATATGGAGTTGGTGTTGCAGCGGTAGGTATGCTTTCAACCGTTGGAATTACTATGGCTATAGACGCATACGGTCCTGTAGCAGATAATGCTGGTGGCATTGCAGAGATGGCAGGAATGGGAGAGGATGTGAGAGAGATTACTGATTCATTGGATGAACTTGGCAACACAACAGCAGCTATTGGTAAAGGCTTTGCTATAGGAGCTGCAGCTCTTGCAGCGCTGGCAATTATTTCTGCATTCTCAGCTGTTGTAAGTCTTAACTTTGGTGAAGCATTCACTCTGTCTCTTGGTCAACCAATTGTATTGGTAGGTATGTTTATTGGAATTTGCATTCCCTTTTTAATTTCATCTATAACTATGACAGCTGTTGGAGATGCTGCTTTTGAAATGATTAACGAGATAAGAAGACAATTCAGAGAAATTGCTGGCTTGATGGAAGGTAACGCTGATCCTGACTCAGAAAAATGTGTTGAAATAGCAACTAAAGCTGCTTTAAAGAAAATGATGTTACCCGGCGTGATTGCTGTAGCAATGCCAGCAGTAGTTGGATTCGGTCTTGGTGCTATGGCTTTAGGTGGAATGCTTGCAGGTGGCCTTTTAGGTTGCGTTGCTCTTGCTTTATTCATGGCAAATGCTGGCGGAGCTTGGGACAATGCTAAGAAATATGTTGAGAAGGGCAACTTTGGTGGAAAGGGTTCCGATACTCATGCAGCAGTTGTTGTTGGAGATACTGTCGGTGATCCATTCAAAGATACCTCCGGGCCCTCGATGAACATTTTAATTAATGTGATGGCAATTGTGAGTTTAGTTATAGCTCCATTATTAACATTGAATGGCATGTTATAAATGCATAAAAGTTAAAAAATAATAAACCCGCAATAGCGGGTTTTTTATTTCTCATTTAATATAGATTTAAGAATGATGGTTTAATTAAGAGAGGTAAAACACATGAATCAAGTAGCACTTATAACACCAGTTCTAGCTTTAACGCTTTGGACTTTTATAATTTTTTTAGTAATGGCCTTCGGAAGAGTTACATCTATGAAAAACCCTCAGGATGCAGCACATACAAAAGACATTCAAGGCACTATGCCGGCATGGGTTGAAAGGACTTCAGATAATTATAATCACCTTTTTGAACAACCCGTTGCATTTTATGCTGTTACCCTATCAATTGCCTTAATTAATAATTTTGACTCTTTTATGGTTCAACTGGCATGGGCATTTGTGATATTAAGAATTATTCATTCACTAGTTCAGTTAACAATAAATATAGTCCTAGTAAGATTTTTATTATTTGCATCGGGATGGTTAATTATTGCTTATATGGCATATTCTCAGATCTTTGGTTAGGATATTTCATATATTATTAAGTAAATTGGAGACTTAAAATGAAAAAATATTTTGTTCTAGCACTAAGTTTGTTGTTTTGTAATATCTCACAAGCAGCTGTATATATGATCGATTTCAAATGCGATCAAGAGGCATATAAAGTCTTTGCTACCATGACGTTAGATGAACTTGATGATCAATTTTTAGAGGGCTCTTCTAAGCTTGCTAGATATCACGATCTGACAACTGGCAGTGGAATAGTTTTAGTAGAAGCCAATGATCCGAATCTTGTAATTGAATTTGCTAATGGATGGAGCGAAGTGTGCGAATCTTTAATAGTTCCTGTTGTTGATGATAAAAAGGCAATGGAAATATTGACTAGATAACTACGCATCAGCAAAGGCTATAGATCCTGAAATCCATCTTTCTATTAGCTGATTGGCAAGTTCAGGATCTTCGTTGCATATTGATTCAGCAACTTTCTTGGTTTCCATCAAATACTGACTGTCTCTCACTAGATTGGTGTATTTCATCGGTACTATACCTGTTTGTTGAGCTCCCATGATTTCGCCAGGACCCCTTATTACAAGATCTTCTTCGGCAATTTTAAAACCATCTTGAGAGTCCACTAAAACTTGAAGTCTTTGGGATGAGATATCCTGTATTTTGTCTTTGTGCAAAAGGATGCAATAGCTTTCTTTATCTCCTCTACCTATTCTTCCTCTTAATTGATGCAATTGAGCCAAACCAAATCTTTCAGCATTTTCAATCACCATGATATCTGCATCTGGGATATCTACTCCGACTTCAACCACTGTCGTTGATACTAGGATTGAGGTTTTAGAATCTTTGAAAGCTTGAATTTGCTCTTGTTTTTTAATTGCTGATAACTTTCCATGTAGGCAACCAACTTTCTCCTGACCAAAATACATTGATAGATCTTCATAGGTTTCCATGACCGCATTTAAATCTAAGTTTTCTGATTCCTCAATAAGAGGACAAATCCAATAGATTTTGCTACCTTTTTTCGTAGCAGATGAGATTCTTTGAATGAGCTTATCTTTTTTACTTAACGGCAAGCATGAAGTCTGAATTGGCTTTCTGCCCGGAGGTAACTCATCTATTACTGAAACATCCATGTTTGCATAAACGCTCATCGAAAGTGTTCTTGGAATTGGGGTAGCTGTTAATGTAAGCTGATGAGGTGCTGATACTTCAGAATCGTTTTTCTTTCTTAGTGCCAGCCGTTGATTCACTCCAAACCTATGCTGCTCATCAATGATAATGAGAGCAAGATTAGAAAATTCAACGCTTTTTTGAAACAAAGCATGTGTACCAACCAATAATTTGATCTTACTATCTTTGAGATCCTTTAAGATTTTTTTTCTTTTGCTTGAAGATGTGCTGCCAGTAAGAAGGGCTATTTTTAATGCTTGTTTGTCAAAAAAAGATTTCAAACTGAAAAAATGTTGTTCTGCTAGCAATGTTGTTGGTGCCATAAAGGCAACTTGAAATGATGAATCAAGGGCAAGTGCGGCAGCTAGAGCACCTACAACTGTTTTTCCTGATCCAACATCTCCTTGGACTAATCTCATCATTGGAACTGCTTGAGAAAGATCCTCTTTAATTTCACTTACAACTCTTGCTTGGGCTTTAGTTAATTCAAAAGGGAAATTTGATTTAACTTCTGCTGTCCATTCACTCTCCTTAGACAATTCAAACGCATGATGTCGTTTTTGTTTGCGTTTTAAAAAAGCCATGCCAGCTTGAAAGGCAATCATTTCTTCTTTTAGCAATCTGACTCTTGCCGGATGAGCACCTCCAGGTAGAATTTCATCAATATCTATGTCTGCTTCAGGATTATGAATAATTTCCAAGGCGTCAATAATTTTCATATTTAAAGTTGCGTCGTATCTTTCTACATTCAGAAAGTCTTCTTCAAAATTTAGTTTTGAGATTGCCGATTGAATAAACCCTCTAATTTTTTTTTGCCCAATTCCTTTAGGCACTCTGTATACAGGCGTTAATTTTTTTTCTTTTAATTCATGGTCATTTGATATGACTTCGTATTCTGGATGAATCATCTCTAATCCATATCTACTCAAGCTTACTTTTCCATAGCATAAAAGTTCAGTTCCAGCCTTTAGCTGCTTCGTTTGGGCTGGATGAAAATAAAAAAAACGAATATTAATATTAGAATATGAATCAGCAGATTTAAGCACCATCATTTTTCTTGGCCTGTAGAGAGTTTGTGCAGACAAAATTTTTACTTTAATTAACTTTTCATCTCCTGGTTGAAGGTCACTTATATTTGAAATTTTTGTTCTATCTTGATATCCAAAAGGAAGATGAAAGCACAAATCTCTCAAGTTAAAAATTCCTATAAGATTGAGTTTTTCAACTATAGAAGGCCCGATGCCTTTTATTTGTGTTAGTTCAATATTAGCCACTAACCGATAATACTTTTAATATATGAACTTTAGAAACAAATATATGAAAAAAATTTTAATTGTAGGCTATGGTGACATTGGAATGCGCTTAGCTTTAATGAGTCCAAACTGCCAATTTATAGGAGTTTCCAGAAGTAAGCCTGCTCATCAAGATAATGTTGCATTTATTCAGTTAGACTGGATAAAGGACTCAATACTGAATCTTCCGAAAGAAAATATTTCATCGGTGGTTTTAATATTAAAACCAACGTCTCCAGATGTGGACGGATATCAAACTGGTTTTCTAGAGGCATCGCAAAAAATCATTGATTTTTTAAATCTAAATACTAATTTCAAAAAATTAATTATTGTAAGTTCAACCCGAGTTTATGGTTTGAACAATGGAAGAGATATTACTGAATCTGTCATTCCTATACCTGATGATGACCAAGGAAGAATAATCCTAGATTTTGAAAATTTTGTATTAAGTGAATCCAAAGTTAAACCTTTGATACTAAGACCTTCAGGATTATATGATGAACGCAAACATTGGATGAAAAGTTATGTAAAGTCATTTGATGGAACAAAATACCCTCTACCTTTTAATGAAGCAAATTCTTTCAGCAGAGATGATCTAGCATTAGTTATGAAAAACTATCTTTGCAATAAAGAACAAACCCAAATATCTGGAGTATTAATTTGCAGTGAGAAAGCTCAAAGTTATAGTGAAATCTTTTCTCGTATATGTCCTCAATCTTCCTTTCAAGATTTTTTTATTGCTTCAGATACCATTGGCAAATCATTCGACCCACAAAAGTTATTTGACAGTGGTTTAATGAGATAATAAGTGTAAGTATTTAGGAATTATATGTTTTATAGCATGACAGGTTACGGTTCTGGACAAGCCACATCAAAAAAGATGGAGGTTTTATGTGAAATTAAGTCTGTCAATAACAGATTCATAGATATCACATTTAAAGGATATAGCCTTCCAAATGATTTAGAGGAGTATATAAAAAATCAAATAAAGAAAAAATTTCTAAGAGGTTCTTTTGAAGTCAAAATTTTTGATAATTTTCAATCAGATTATTCCTATGAGCTCAATGAAGAGAGCATTAAAGGACTAAAGAAAACATTGAAATCCAGCAAGGATTTTAAACACTTAAATCTGAAATTCAGCGACTTGAAGGATATTCCTGGCTTATTAACGGTTAAGACTTCAAAAAAAGATATTGGTATTCTGGGGAAAAAGGCTTTAAACATTGCAATAAAGAATTTGGTTGAATCAAGGGCTAAAGAAGGTCAAAAGATAGAAAAGATTGTCTTAGCAAAAGTACTTTTTTTGAAGAATGCACATCGTAAATTATTTAAGTCAGCACCAATGTTGCTGAGACACAGGGAAAAAACTATTAAAAATAGGTTTATCCAAAAAAATATCGATACTAATAAGGATGAGATAGCAAATGAAGTTTCAAATTTGGCTATCAAGCATGATATTGCTGAAGAACTTGAAAGAATTAGCTTTCATATTGAATCTTTAAATAAATTATTTATTTACAAAAATGCGCATGGTAAAAAAATGGATTTTATACTTCAAGAGTTGTTTAGGGAAGTAAATACCCTTTCGGTAAAGATCGAAAAATCAGATTTAAAGGATTTAGCCCTAACAATGAAATTGAAAGTTGAAGAATTACGTGAGCAAGCATTAAATTTAGAGTAATGAAAGACGCTAAACTTTTTTTAGTTTCTGCCCCATCTGGTGCTGGAAAGTCTTCATTAATAGATGCCGCTTTAGCCAAAGCAAATAAATCCAAGTTACCTCTAGAGTTGTCAATTTCTTATACAACAAGATCACCAAGAAAAGGTGAATCTAATGCTAATGAATATTTTTTTATTTCAAAAGAAGACTTTTTGGATAAAAAAAATTCTGATTTTTTTTTAGAATTTGCTGAAGTGCATGGCAATTTATATGGCACTTCTGTTGATTTTGTAAAATCAAAATTGTCTTTAGGAGTTAATCTAATACTTGAAATTGATGTGCAAGGATTTCGACAAATAAATGAATTATCTATTCATCATGAGTCTATTTTCATTCTTCCTCCCTCAATTAATTCTTTGGAGCAAAGAATTAGAAATAGGGGAGATGAGGACCTCAAAGCAATTAATTTAAGATTAAAAAATGCAAAAGACGAATTGAGACATGCAAGTGAATTTAAGCATATGATCATCAATGATTCATTTGATAAGGCGGCTGATGAATTATTTAATATTATTGCGCAAAAAGATTTATCGAATCAGACAAGTAATAAAGAAGTGCAACAGTTTTTAACGAAGCTATTGTCTTATTAGGCAAATAAACACTAAAATACGCGCTCGAGGATAAAATTATGGCAAGAATCACAGTAGAAGGTTGTTTAGATAAGGTTGAAAGTAGATTTGACCTAATTCTATTAGCATCAGGTAGAGCAAGGCAACTATCAACAACAAGTAGAGAACCTATGGTTGAATGGGAAGATGATAAACCTACTATCATAGCTTTGAGGGAAATCGAGGAAGGCCTACTTACTAGAGAAATTCTTGATAAGACTCTAGAGGAAGATTTGCTATTAGACGAATTCTCAATTGAAAGAGAAAAGCCAAAAGATGATATCATAAGCTAATGAAAATCCCGGAGCTGCTAATTGAGTGAGCGGGCCCTTCCCAACAATATCCTTTTAGATTTCTCTAACAGAAAACTTTTATCACCGGTTCCAAAAAAACTATACAAATCAGCAAAAACATATTTCTCTAAAAGGGAATTAGAACTATTAAAGACTGCATATAATGTTGCATTTCAAGCACACAAAGAGCAGTTAAGAAAAGATGGTTCACAATATATAACACATCCTGTTGCAGTAGCGTCAATCCTGATTGAACTTAACCTAGATATTGAAACAGTTTGCGCGGGGCTTATGCATGATGTTCTTGAAGATAGCTTTATTCAAAAAAAATATTTAGAAAAACTTTTTGGCAAAGATATTGTTGCAATTGTCGATGGAGTAAGTAATTTGAATAAGCTTGATTTTGAGAGTATTGAAGATCGTAACGCGAATAATTTGCAAAAGATGGCTTTAGCTATGTCAAAGGATATAAGAGTTATTATTGTAAAGTTGTGTGATAGATTGCATAACATGCGCACTATCGAGTTCTTGCCAAGAGAAAAACAAATCAATAAATCATTGGAGACGCTTGATTTGTATGGACCGATTGCAATTAGAATTGGTATGCAAAATATTCGTGTAGAGCTGGAGGATTTGGCTTTTCAATGCTTGCATCCAATGAGAGCAAGAATGCTTACCTCAGCGATTAAGCAAGCAGTTGGAGGCAGACAAAAAATTATATCTAAGCTCAGAAAGCAGTTTAAGTATTACCTGAAAAATAATGAAATTCCAGCTATTGTTCAGGGCAGACAGAAGTCACTTTATAGTATTTATAAAAAGATTAAGGATAAGAAAAAACCGTTTTCTCAAATATTAGATGTATATGCGTTCAGGGTAATCGTAGATTCAGTTGATGACGCTTATAGAGCTTTAGGTGTAATTCATAATTTACATAAGCCTATAGGTAAAAAGTTTAAAGATTATATAGCGATTCCAAAATCAAATGGTTATCAAGCCATTCATACTTCTCTTATTGCCCTAGATGGCGTACCAATTGAAGTACAAATACAAACCAAAAGCATGGAAATAATTGCTGAAAATGGTATTTCTGCTCATTGGTCATACAAGACAAAAGATAGTGTAAAGTCTGAAGCAATTGGTGCAAGAAAATGGATAGAAAGCTTTACTGATCTGGATAAAGCAACTATCAATTCTCGTGAATTTGTTGAGGCTATTAAAACAGATTTAGTTTATGACGAAGTTTATGTTTTTACTCCAACAGGGAAGATTGTTAATCTTAAATCTGGCTCTACTCCAATTGATTTTGCTTACGAGCTACATACAGAGCTTGGAAATAATGCAGTCGCTTGCAGAGTCAACAGAAAATTTGCACCTTTAAATATTCGTCTTGAAAATGGTCAATCAATCGAAATTATTACTTCAGAAAAGCAAGAGGTAAGTCCAGATTGGTTAAATTTTGTAGTAACTAGTAAGGCTAGATCATCCATTAGGCTCGCTTTAAGAAATCAAAAAATTTCACAATCAAGGAAAGCAGGCAAATTGATGTTAGAAAATGAATTAAGAAGAGGTGGTGTAACCTTGGATCATTATCGTGGCAGTAAAATGTCTCGAATCTTAGAGATGATAGGAGTTAAATCCCTGAATGAGCTTCTGACTGACTTAGGCTCTGGAAAAAAGACGGGAGCATTAGTTGCCGAGAGATTCTTTTCAGGCCTCAGACTTAAAAAAAATAAAAAATCAAAATTCAAATCTATGGTCTTATCAGATCATCAAATTGAAGGAGTGTCTGTTACTTATGCAAAATGTTGTATGCCAGTTCATGGAGACCCAATAACAGCTCATTCTGATACCGATAGGGGCATAGTGATACATCATTCGCGTTGCAGACAAGTTTCTATACCAAGAAGTAATACATTATCAGCGAGATACTTTCCAGCTATGTGGGGCAGTGATAGTAAAGAGCTTCACTACAAAGGCCATGTTAAGATTCATGCGGAGGATAGGCCTGGTATATTGGCAGATATCGCGTCAGTTTTTACTAAATCTAATCTAAATATAGTAAACATCCATAGTAGAGATATTGATTCAATGATTATTGAATTTATTGTAGAAGTAGAAGTTCTCAATACTGATTCAATTAACCGGTTAATGTTAAAATTGCGCTCATTAAGATACGTAACGAGTTGTTCCAGAATTGTAAACGATAGTAAATCTAAAAATGAAAAAACAAATTTTTACAAATAAAGCTCCCGCAGCTATTGGCCCATATTCTCAGGCAATCCAATGGGGTGATGTGGTTTTTATATCTGGCCAAATTCCACTCATACCTAGTTCAGGAGAGCTAAATAATAAAACCTTTTATGATCAAACTTCTCAAGTTATTGATAACCTTGAGGCAATTTGTATAGAGTCAGGAGGCGGACTGAATAACATTCTTAAATTAACAATTTATTTAACGGATCTTGAGAAATTTGATGAAGTAAATCAGATTATGACCAAAAGATTTTCTGAACCTTTTCCGGCAAGAGCAACTATAGAAATTTCAAAACTTCCGAAAGGGGTGGACATTGAAATGGACGCCATTTTATCCATAGAAGTTTAATGTCAAAAAACTTAATAAACTTCTCTGATATCAGTAAGAAAGATATATTTGATCTAATCGAACTTGCAAATAATTTCAAAACTGAGGATTCCCTTGATTATAGAAATGAAGATCTATTTCCTGATAAAAAAATTGTTTCTATGTTCTGTGAGCCAAGTACGAGAACAAAATTATCTTTTGAAATAGCAGCTTACAACTTAGGTGCAAAATTTATCGATTTTGATCTATCTAATTCTTCTATGAACAAGGGAGAGACCCTTGAAGATACAATGAATGCTATTGATATGATGGGGGTTGATTTATGCATCATGCGGCACACTGAGTCAGTTATCCATGACTTTGCAGAAAAATTTCCAAACATGCAATTTGTTAATGCCGGTGAAGGTTCCATTTCTCATCCAACACAAACCCTGATTGACCTAATGACTATTCTTGAGTCAAAAGAAATATCTGAGAACCTTAAAATCACGGTTGTGGGTGACCTTGACCATTCTAGAGTTGTTAATTCTTTTGTTGAGGCGATTCAGATAGTAGGATATAAAAGTTTAACTTTTTGTGGTCATCCTGATCTTTGTAAAAATTTTATTGATGGTCCAATTGGTAGTTTTGAACCCGATCTAGAAACAGCACTTCAAGATGCGGATGTTGTTATGGCGCTTAGGATTCAAAATGAAAGGCTGTCAGAAAAATTAACAATTAGCGCTAATGATTATATTGAAAGGTATCAAATAAATGTTGATTCACTTCAGGTTGCAGACCCTAACATGATTTTATTACATCCAGGCCCCGTGAATTTTGGAATTGAATTGAGTAAAGAGGTAAGCGAGTTAGATAATTGTAAAATTAAAAACCAAATTTTCAATGGTGTAGGTATGAGAATGGCAGTCCTTACTAGGCTTTTCTCTCAAGCATAACTCTTTTTATAGTCTCGACTGTATTTATAGTTGTTTGTTCAACTTCAATGTTAACGAGATCTCCCTTTTTTATATCTTTAAAGGTTGTTATTGAAACAGTTTCCGGAATGAGATGTATCCAAAATGATGATTTTAGAACTTTACCTATTGTGAGACTGCATCCATTTAAAGCTACATACCCTTTGTAGAAAAAATATTCCTTTAACTCCTTGGGAATTCTTATATGTAAATCTTTAGTTTCCTTTCTGTTAATTATTTTTAAGACTTCACCAGTCCCATGAATATGACCGGATACTAAATGTCCGCCAATTTCAGTTTTAGCAGTCATCGAGCGCTCTAAGTTAACCTTGGATAATCTAGCGATATTATTTAAGTTAGTTTTATTTAAAGTCTCTTCAATGACATCGAATTCTAAAATATCTGTTTTTCCTTTTTTTACAGTCAGGCAGACTCCATTTACAGAAACACTTGCTCCTTTGGATAGACCCTTAGAAAAGCCTTTAGGCGATTGAATAATTAAAGTGGTGTAGTCTTCACATTTTATAATTTTTTTAATTTTGCCCTTGCCGCTAACAATTCCCGTGAACATTATGCACCCCAATGCTCTCTATATTTTTCAAGCTCATATAAATAAGAATTAAAATTTTCATTATTCTGTGAGTATTCTATTAGTGTATCTAAATTTATTATTGATATGACTTGAACATCAAACTCTTTTTCAAGTTCTGATTTTGCAGATAGGTCACTATTTCCTTTTTCTTGTCTATCTAAACCCACAATAAAAATCTTAGGTATTGCATCAATACTTTTTAGTACTTTAATAGATTCTCTTGCAGCAGTGCCAGCTGACAAGACATCATCAATGATCAAAACATTTCCAGCTGGATTTGGACCAATAATACTTCCACCCTCACCATGATCTTTGACTTCTTTTCTATTGAAGGAAACTGGAATCGGAGTGCCTTTTTCACTGAAAACCGTTGCAACAATTGAACCTAAAAAGATTCCTTTATATGCAGGACCATAAAGGCAATCAAATGAAATATTAGAGTCATTAATTGCATCTATATAACAATTGGCAAGTTCATGTAAATTGCAGTTATTCAGCATTTTTGCAGCATTAAAAAAATATGGACTTTCTCTGCCAGATTTGAGATTAAATTTTCCGAACTCCAAAGCATTTGATTGCAGGGACAATTCAATAAAATCTTTTTGATAATCTTTTAAACCAGACATGATTTCTGGATACTTATTATATCTGAAATTCCAATAGAAGCAGACTCAATCATTTCTCCAAGTTGGTCTTTTGAAAAAGGATTTTTCTCAGCTGTGCCTTGAATTTCTATGATGCCGCCACTCTCGGTCATCACAACATTTAAATCTGTATCAGCAGAGCTATCCTCACTATAATCTAAGTCTAATAGAGGAGAACCATCTTTTAAACCAATTGAAATAGCTGCAACGTGCTCTTTAATTGCTCTTTGATCATCATGAGAATCTTTGATAGCTGCGAATAAAGCGACACATGCGCCTGAAATGGATGCGGTTCTTGTTCCTCCATCTGCCTGAATAACATCACAATCTATATTTATAGTTTTATCTTTTAAATATTTTAAGTTAACAGCCTGTCTCAGTGATCTGCCAATCAGTCTTTGTATTTCCATTGTCCTGCCACTTTGTTTGCCCCTTGCAGCTTCTCTATTCATTCTTTCATGGGTTGATCGTGGCAACATTCCATATTCTGCGGTGACCCAACCTTCATTTGAGCCCCGCATCCATCTTGGTACATTATTCTCTATACTGGCAGTACAGATAACGTGTGTATCGCCAAATTTTATTAGAGCAGAACCTTCCGCATGTTTATTAACTCCAACCTCAATCTCTATGGGCCTCATTTCTTTGTTAGATCTATTATTTTTTCTTGCCATATTAATATTATATCTCTTTAAATGGCCCTATAATCTTTTATCAAGAGGAAATTCTATGATGAGAAATAAATTACTTATACCTTTACTTTTATCTATCCTAATTGGTTGCTCTGAAAGTTTTGATATCGATGTTTCATTTGGGTCATCAGACTCTGTCAATCAAGGAATCGATAATGCATTTGAGTCAAAGTATATTCCCATGAATTCTCAACCAATTCTTTTTAAATCGGCGAATATTTATGATGGGCTTGGTAATGAATTTTTTAATTATGATTTATTACTCTCAGATGGAGCTATTAAAGATATTAGTAAATCTATTTCAGCACCTGGAGTGCTAGTTGTAGATGCGACTAATAAGTGGATTACTCCAGGTATAATTGATATTCATTCGCATATGGGAGTTTATTCGGCCCCTGGAGTCTCTACAAGCTCTGATGGAAATGAAGCTACCTCCCCAGTGACTGCTGAGGTTTGGGCTGAGCATTCACTTTGGACACAAGATCCTCAATTTGCATTAGCACTTAAAGGAGGAGTTACCGCTTTTCATGTTTTACCTGGTTCTGCAAATTTATTTGGTGGCAGAGGAGCAACATTTAAAAATATTTCTCAAAATACAATTCAGGCAATGAAATTTCCTGATGCACCTCACTCATTAAAGATGGCTTGTGGCGAGAATCCAAAAAGAGTTTATGGCAGTCGCAGACAATCTCCCTCAACAAGAATGGGTAATATGGCTGGCTACAGAAGTGCATGGATAGATGCAGTTGAATACACCGATGGCATGAATGAAAAAAACGAAGATCGTCGTCCAAAAAGGGACTTGGCTTTGGATACTTTGATGGGTGTCTTAAATGGAGAAATTCTAGTTCAGAATCACTGCTACAGGGCTGAAGAAATGGCAATGATGATTGAGCTATCAAAAGAATTTGATTACAAAATTACTGCTTTTCATCATGCTGTTGAAGCATATAAAATTGCGGACCTGCTGGCAGATGAAGGAATTTGTGCAGCTTTATGGGCAGACTGGTGGGGTTTCAAGCATGAGGCATATGATATGGTTCAGGCTAATGTTGCGATCGTAGATCAAGCAAGAAATGGTAGAGGATGCGCAATTGTGCATTCAGATGATCCAGTTGGAATACAGCATCTCAATCAAGAAGCAGCTAAGGCCATGGCTGCCGGTAACAGAGCAGGTTTTAATATTTCAAAAGCTCATGCTATGCGCTGGATTACTAGCAATCCTGCAAAAGCTGCCGGGATACTTGAACAAACAGGCAGCATCGAGAAAGGTAAAGATGCTGACATAGTTCTTTGGTCTGGAAATCCCTTTAGCGTCTATTCTAGAGCTGAAAAAGTCTTTATAGATGGGGCATTAGTGTTTGATCTTAATGATCCTAAAATGCAACCAATCACTGATTTTGATTTAGGAATTATACAACCTCAGGAAAATAGGATTAGGTAAAATGAAGAGATTCTCAATTAATATATTTTTACTTTTTTTTATAGTGCATGTTTCATCAGAAACAATTTTGCTTAAAGGAGGCCTTGTTCACTTTGGTAATGGAGAGCCTGCAAAAATCCAAGACATCTTAATTTCTGATAATAGCATTACTGATGTAGGTAAAAATCTAATTATTGATGGCAACACAACAGTTTTTGAAGTAAATGGACTACCTATTACTCCTGGATTAATTTCGCCAATGAGCAACTTAGGAATAGTTGAAATAAATTCTTTGGATGTAACCCGTGACGATGAATCTAATATTTTAACTGCAGGATTTAGTATTTTTAAGGCATTCAATCCAAATTCAACTGGAATTCCATGGAATAGAAGCAACGGAGTTACCAGCGCAATTTCTACTCCAAGCCCTTCGTCTTTTCCAATTTTTGGTTTGGGATCTTATTTTATTTTAGATGGTAGTCTTCAAATAAAAGGCTCAAAGGATATAGCTATGTTTGGAAGATTGGGAGCTTCAAATGGTTCTCGTGCTGAGACTATAACAATTCTTGAATCATTACTAGAAATAGGAAGATCATTAAAAAATTTAAGTGTTGATGAAATTTTAGAAATGACTTTGGCTGAAAAACTAGAACTTCAATCTGAGGATATTATTGCCTTGGGCAAAGTGGTTAATGACGGCATGCCATTAGTATTGGAAACAAACAGAGCAGTTGATATTTTGCAGGCATTATCCATGAAGCAAAAGTATTCTTTAAATTTAGTCCTAGCAAGTGTAGAGGAGGCTCCATTGGTTCTAGATCAAATTAAAAATAGCAATACGCCTGTGATAATAGATCCAATGGATAATATACCGAATTCATTTGATGAGTTGGGATCAAGTTTAAGTCTTGGAAGGATTTTAGATCAAGCAGGAATTGCAATTATGTTCAGCACTCAAAGAAGTCACAATTATCATCTCATGAGACAAGGATCGGGAAATGCGGTTGCTCATGGAATGTCTTATGAAACCGCAATTCAGGGCATGACAAATTCAGTAGCAAAAACTTTTAAGCTCAATAAAAGGGGGTCAATTGAATCAGGGAAACTTGCTGACATTGTTGTTTGGGATGGAGATCCATTAGAGCCCTCATCATTTCCCAAAATTGTGTTAATTGAGGGTAAATTGCAAGATTTGACATCACGATCCTCTAAATTGACGGACAGGTATACAAACCAAGATGATAAGCCATCTTCATATAAACACTAACAGTCGATCAGCCTAGGAGTTCTTTTGCAAGTTTGCTGACAATTGACATGTCTGCTTTTCCTTCGCAAATAGGTTTTAGATAACCCATAAGCTTTCCCATGTCACCCATGCCCTCAGCTGAAACTGCAGCGATTGCATCTTGAACTAATTTATGAATTTCTTTTTCCGATAATTGCTCTGGCAGATACTTTAGAATTACATTTAGTTGCTCTTCTTCCGTAGCTACTAAGTCATCCCTTCCGCCATTTTTAAACTGATCTATTGAGTCTCTGCGCTGTTTGACATTTTTATTGATTAAATTAGATATCTTTGCATCATCAGCTTTAACTTTTTCATCGATTTCAAATTTCTTAATATCCGCTATCAACATTCGCAAAGTATCACGCGTCACAACGTCTTTACCGAGCATGGCGGCTTTTAAGTCTTGATTAATTGTATCTAGAAGTGACAAGTCAGCGATATGATCTTTGCCTAGAAAAAGTAAATTTTCTGTTAGTTTTATGAGCTCGTTTGATAGCAGCAGCCATTTTTCTCTTTCTAACTGCTGTAGGCTTTTCATAGAACTCTCTTGCGCGAATTTCGGGAACAATTGCTGCTTTTTCGCAAGCACGTTTAAATTTTCTAAGACCAACGTCGAAGTATTCTGTATC
>CEUJ01106805.1_pt1 | contig 17852 bp, 25 predicted proteins | sample 361531 | NCBI WGS metagenome assembly CEUJ01 (sample SAMEA2622842, study PRJEB7988) | marine metagenome | biome: marine biome (ENVO:00000447); feature: marine epipelagic mixed layer (ENVO:xxxxxxxxx); material: "saline water (ENVO:00002010), including plankton (ENVO:xxxxxxxx)" | depth 140 m | reverse complement strand
TAACTCTACGCGCCCAGCTCCTGCTCGCCGAGGATCAGTAAGTCTCCAATACTCACCAAATGGATTTCCTAGTCCGAAGATGAGATTTAATACATTGGCCTCCGCACGCTCAACTCGCCTGACGTCGCGACTGCGTGATGTGGCCTCAATCTCTTGCCGCCCTGCATTCCAAGCTAATGTACCACCTCGCTTTGTTTTATTTTTCTTTTTACTACTTTTCCTACTTTTCCTACTTCTAAAACCCATATATATATATAGAGTAATAATTTATGGTGGAGAAATTCTATTAATACCAGTAAATAATGGACTATCAGAACGAATAATATCTCCAATTGGTCTTCCAAAAAAAGGAGCTGTAAAACTTTCACCATGTATACTGCTAATATATAGTGGAAGGTTATAACGATTACACCAATTAGTTCCACCTTTCATTAATCGTTTTGTTTTTCTTTGTTTATATTTTTTTTTATAATTTCGTCTAATATGTTTACGTGTTCGCATATACATATTAAACAGATTAAAAATATGGAACAATATTAGTTCTAATTCGATTTGAAGGAGAAACAGGCATATTAACAGGATGCATACCGCCAGTTTGATTAAATCTAGGGTACCAATCATAAAAAGGAGAATATGATTGTTCTCGAGAAAATATTATTGGTGGGCGCTGCGACTGTGCTAAAACGCCTTCTTCCCAATAATTTTGTGCAGCTGGATATGCAAATTCCGATCCAGTACCTCCACGTTGTTTTCTAGATTTTCTCTCTTTTCTAGATTTTCTCTCTTTTTTAGATTTTTGACGCAAGAATCTTTTTCTATTTTTATAAGTTTTCATTTATAATATCATAATATTATAAATAATGCAATTAAAAAAAATGTTAACAGATCCTACTATTGCACTAGCAACTTTTTCAACATGGGTATTAATATTTGTTATCATATTAGGATTTATGGGAGCATTTTCTAAACGTTTTTTACATTTTGGACCAAGTACAGATCCAGAAACAGCTACAGAATTTTTAGGTACACCAGTTGATACATGGAGTAAAGTTATAGCATTATATGTATTGGGTTTCTTAAGTTCAATTATTAGTACTTACTACAGAACAGTATTTGGAGCATGGTTAACAAATGCAGTAAAGGATCATAAACAAAAAGTAATGAATGTGAGCAAACATTTGGCAACAGTGTTAGTAACTATAGATCCAATAGTAAGTAATATAAATACTATATTGGAATTCTTTTTAACACTAACACTCCAATTACAGTTTCTAATACCTCAAATTTTAGGTGATATAATAGCATCAATAGTTACAGCAAAATCATTTTTAGCCAGAAAGAAAAAATTTGCAAAATAAATAAAAATGAAAAATATTAAAAAATTATAATTATTATAAAATGTTAAGTTTAAATGATCTACCGGATCATATGCCTATTAGAATAAAAATTTTTATTCTAAAATGTATGGCTATAAATATTATTCAAAGGGAATCAAAAAAATATTTAAGAAAAAGGTATGGTGAAAATTGGAAGGAAGTTATTAATTATAAATGGAAGGTAGAAGATTTAGACTATTACTGTGAAAGACATGGTATATATGATCCATGGTATGATTATTGTGATGATCCAAGATATGATTATGATAAATCAGATGATGATATATGGTATAATTAAATAAATTCTAAAATCTTATGAATAATATCATCAGGAAGTTGCCATCTATCATTATTGAAAATATTTTTAAAATTTTTAAAGAATAGAGGAGAGATAAAATTTTGAAAGGTTTTATTTAAAATATATTCATTGCCAATATCAATAATTTTTCTAGTTGGACACCAATTACCAGGACAAGTTAAAGAACTACAACAAAGACATTGTAAAGGAAAAGTATATAATTGTTTACTATAAGGATAAGAAATATGATTAGCCCATCTTACATAGACAAAAAACCAAGCTAATAGTATATCAGAACTAGTAAGATGAGATTGCTTATTAATTGTAGAAGTAAGATCAGCACACCACCTGTTATAGTCATTTTGTTGATTATTATTGAAAATACTAACTTTTGGACTTTTAAAAGGATAATCACATGGGATAGTTAAGTACAAAAGTGGATTATTAACAAAATTAATAACAATATTATTATCATTATTTGTAAGTAAAATTTTCAAATGTTTTGAAGAATTTTTTTTAATTTCAGCAAAAATACGCTTGCTAGACATATTTATTTATTTATTATTAAATTATTATATCAATTTAATAATAATGTTACTTAAGCGTTACAAAAATAGACCTTCTCTCTACATTACAATATTTGGTCGACCATATTTATATAAAGATGTGTGGATAGAGATGACAAATTATTTAACTTTTACTAAATAATCCTCTATTATTTAGTGCACAAGTAAGAGTGCTAAAGGCAATATCTTTATCAGTAGTATTATTATAATGTTCTAAAATATAAAGAGATGTATGTTTCTTTTTAGAATGAATATCTAAAATATTTATAAATTTTTTATGATTTCTAATCAGTCCATCAATCTTTTCTTTTTTAGTATTTTGAGACGTATGATTTTTAGTAATTTTATAATATAATTCTAATAAATTATTATTAATTAATTCATGTTTATAATGTAAATTAGCTGCTTCTTGTCGTTTGTTTTTGTAAATAGGCATATAATTATATAAAAAAAAATCTTTATATAATTTCATATATTAATTAAATTATTTAAATATTAACTAGAGCAGTAGGAGGAGGAGATAAAGGTAGTGAACTAGTTTTACCCTGTGGCTTCTGAATACCAATAATATTTCGATTATCTCCTACATAATCTCGAATAAAGTAACTAGGATTAATTGTAATAAAACCAGATTCCCAGCCATCAAGTTTTTTTAAATCTTCAATAATTTTATTAGAACCAAAATAATCATGAGCCAGAATACCAACTTTATAGTTATGTCCTAGGCCAATCACCCAATATCCATTTAAATTAAAGGTATGACTATGTTCAAGAACAATAGTATATACGGCATTACAGTTTTGCATTGTACAATTTGAAAGAGAATTAGGAAAGCTCCAATTTCCTTTTGCTAAAACAGGATGATAGGGAGTAATTTTAAGATTATTATTGAGAGTAACCAGATTAGTCTTATCAGTAATGTTAGTTTTAAGAATACAGACAATTTTACTTGTAGTAAAACCATGTGCAGGATTATATGGATCTTTAAGAGTTAAAACCTCATCTCCTTTGGTAAGATTAGCTACAAGTTTTTGATTTTGACTGGCTAAAAGGATAAGAGAGTCACCAGTAAAACAACCACCACCAGGATCATTATAAGAAGACATATTAATAGGGGTAGAAACTGATCTGTATGTTGTATAACTACTACCAGTATTAATGAGTGAAGGTACAGGTGGAGGAAGATTATCAAAGATGTCACTAGCTTTATCTACTAGATCCTCAAAAATTTCACCCCCAAATAGACAACCTTCATCTTTAAAATTTGGCTTAATCTGTTGATTAAGAGAGCGTGATAACTGATCAATATAAAATTCTCCCCACTTTTGGAAATATTGCATATTAGAAACCGCAAGAGCAATTTGACCAGAATTTGTAGCATCTCCCTTAAGATTTTTGATAAGACCTAGAGTTTTATTATTAGCTGTTGATTGACTCTCGAGATCAGCTACAAGTTCGTGAAACTTAGCCATAGCCGAAGGATTATCATTTACCCTATTAAAATTCAGCATCATACGCAGAGCTTCAATAACATTATAACGATTAATATGGTATAGATATTCAGCTGTAGGTAACTGTGTTTCTGAATGCGAGGAAAGAGAAATATGATCTGAAATGTAACTTTTACCACCAATTTTATATGTATAGAAGTAAGTAAGTTCATCATCATTAGAAGTATTAAGAATAATATCGCGTGACTGTTGATTTTGGACAGTACCTAAATCAAAAGTCATCCATTTATCTTGTTGGGTATCTGCATATGAATAATTAAAGTCACCCATTAGAAGGGAACCTAATTGAGCAGTAGAACGATTATCTTTGGTAGACTTAATATGTAACTGTAAATTTACAACAACAGTAGAAAGAATTGTAGCAATAAAATTACAGAATACAGTAGCAATCATTCCACCATCCGGAATATGACCATTACCTCCATTAGCAATTTTAGCCATATCATATAGTAAATCCTTAGCTAAGTTATAACCAAAGCCAAATGTATAAATTGGACTAGTAAAATTTTTCTTAATACGAAGTTTGCGTAGAGCGTCAACTTCACCTCTAGCTGGTGAAATATTGGGAGATCCATCTGTAAGAAGAATAATTGCACCATTTCTCTGTTTATCGTCACGAGAATCTAAAAGATTAATAGCAGTTTCGGTTGCTCCCCAAATATTAGTTTGACCACCTGGTTTAATTGTATCAATTTTTGCCATCATAGTAGATTTATTAATATCATTCATAGCAACAAAATCTGAAAGAGTTTCAATCCGATTATCAAATACAACAATTGCAATCCGGGTATTTTTATTTGAAGTTTTAACTACAGTCTTAGCTGCATGATTAACAACATCCTGAATAGACATACCGTTTTCAAGTTGGTCTCCATTAGCATCTTTAGCTTCTACTGGTAGATTCATTGAACCAGATCGATCAATTACTAGGACAATATCTTGCGGTAAGTGATTATCTAAAAGATTAGAAGGTAGTGTTTTTTCATCAACTGTAAAAGAAATATGTGTTTTATGATCAGGAAGTCGACTAGCATTACATAGTAATTTAATATTATTATCTGAAATAATAGGAGGATTTTGTGATCTTGGTCTTGGTACATTACCAAATCCACCAGAATGATATTTATCACATAGGAAGCGAATAGATGCATTTACTTTAAGGTCATTAACACTCATAGGTTGCCGAGTTTGTGGAGAAATTGGATTTCGATTAAGCCATTCAGTAATAGCAGACCGTTCATAAGTATGGCCATCATTACCTTGAACAGGATCTTGCATAACATCTCCAGTAATAGGACAAGTAATAGATTCGATAACAGTTTCTAGACCAGTATTTTGATTAGTGGATGGAGTATTAAGTTTGCTAGAACTATTCTGGCGCATGAAAGACCACATTATTTTGTATTCTTAAAAGTATTTTAAATATTATTTTCAATTTTATAAAATATTAGATTTATATATATGGAAAATCTAAGTGACTCTGATAAAATAAAAATGATATTAAATACAGCATATAATAAAACAAAAAATAACAAGAAAGGTAAAAAGGCAAATTATATTCCAGAGTTAGCAAAAGCAGATGAAACAAAATTTGGTATCACAATATGTATGGTAAATGGAGAGATATTTAAAATAGGGGATAGCAATTATAAAGTTCCAATAGAATCTATTAGTAAATTATTTTCATATGGAGCAGCTTTAAATAAATTTGGTATAAATACAATGTTAAAGCGTATAGGATCGGGTGGTTCTCAATTACCGTTTAATTCAATACTGGGTGTATTATTTTCAGATAGTCATACAATCTCTCCATTTATAAATGCAGGAGCAATTGCAACAACTTCTTGTCACTATGTTCCAACATATAATGAAGCTACAGCAAAGGGGCCATGTAGATATGATAAAAATTATAATGCAGCATATAGAGCTAGAATGAAAGCAATAATAGAGCATTATCGTGGAGCAGGACTAAAAGTAGATAAAGATGTTTTTAAATCAGAAGATAGCACAAATGATTTAAATACAGCAATAGCATATGTTCTTAAATTAAATAAAAAAATGTATGGTCCAGTTTTACAATGTTTGGATGCTTATACCTGGCAAGGAAGTTTATTAGTAGATTCAACAGATTTAGCTATTTTAGGAGCAGTATTTGCAAATGGAGGTGTACATCCATTAAATAATTCTAGAATTAATACAGAAACAGATGTTGCGCATCTTTTAAATAGTTTACAAGCTATGGGATTATACCAATATTCATCTATCTGGGAAATTAAAACTGGGGGTAGAGTATATGCAAAATCGGGTGTAGGAGGAGGATTAATAATTATTTTACCAAATCTTTGTTCAATTGGAATAGTATCGCCAAGACTAGACAAATATGGTAATTCAGTAAGAGGGATAGAGGCTGGACTTATTTTATCGCAATTATTATCAAGTCAATTTTTAAATAATAAAATATTTGAAGGATTTAGATATAAAGATGAAGAAGATAAACCAAATTTACATAGACAATTAAATAGAATAAAAGGTAAAAAAAGAAAATATACAAACAAAAGCTATGGACCAGCTACAATTGGACCATTTAAATATAATAAGACTCATAAAAAAAAATTAGCAGGAATTGTACCTATTCTAAATACAGCGCAAAAAAAAACCTCATAAGATAATATAAATAATGTCAGTTAAAACAATTATTCAGAGTCTACCAGGACAATTTATAATAGGAGGATTAACAGTAGCTGCTATAGCATTTACATCAAATCATATAAATAATCCAGCATTGGCTGGTTTAATAGCAGCAATTCCAATTGGAATGCCATCAAGTATTTTTGTAGATAATAATAAAGTAGAAGCATATGCTCAAAATCTTACAATAATGACATTAGTTTTAATGTGTGCAACATTAACTAATTGGTTATTAATAAGAAATCTAAAATATAGTAAGTATAAATCAGTTGGTATTTCACTATTGCTATTTATTATAATAGGTGGTATAGCTGCATATATGCTGCAAAAAAAATAATAATAAAAATGCACTTAAAGAGAAGTAGTTATTATTATTTGTGAAGGGTGATGCAGCAAATATTAATTGCCCGTATGCTCGCGTAACTCAGTTGGTTAGAGTGTTGGTCTTATGAGCCAAAAGTCCGCGGTTCGAGCCCGCGCGTGAGCATATATATTTTTTAATATAATAATATTATATAAATAATATCAATATTGTTCCCGAGTAATTCAGTTGGTAGAAGGGGCGCCTCTTGGGTGTCCAGTCCCTGGTTCGAGTCCAGGCTTGGGAAATTCTGCTCTCGTAGTGTAGTGGTAATCACTGAGGACTTTGAATCCTCCAACCCCAGTTCGAATCTGGGCGGGAGCTTTAATATCAACCCACAGCAATTAAAATTATTCTCTTATTTATGAATAATGGTTGATAGCAACATAAGCACGGATGCCCGAGTGGTCTAAGGGGTACGACTTAAGATCGTATGGCGAAAGCCTCGTGGGTTCGAACCCCACTCCGTGCAATATAATATAAGAGTAATCTTATAGTAAATCTTAGTAGACAAATTTTAGATCCTACAGCAAATCTAAACAATCACTTTAAATGATTATAAACGGATCTAAGCATTAAAGAGTAGAACACAGCAAATCTAAACAATCACTTTTAATGATTATAAATTCTACTCGCATATTTGCTTCGTTAGCTCAGTTGGTTAGAGCGTGCGGCTGTTAACCGCAATGTCACTGGTTCGATCCCAGTACGAAGCGCAAGTCCCCTTAGCTCAGTCGGTAGAGCGCACGACTTTTAATCGTGTGGTCAGCGGTTCGAGCCCGCTAGGGGATAATTAAAAACTATTACAGCATTAGCTGGTACAATGCCCCTGTGGCGCAATTGGATAGCGCACCAGACTTCTAATCTGGGGGTTGCGGGTTCGAATCCCGCCAGGGGTTAAAACAGATTTATTATAAATGCGTACATTTATAATAAATAAAACCAATTAAAATATAAATGACAGATAATACTGCTAAGATAAGTGAATTAGTAGTTAGATTAAAAGATAAAATCGGTCTAACTAAAATATCAGCAACAACAATTCATATTGTTTTAAAAGAAGCAATGGAATTAGTTGAAGAGTTTAAAATTCCAGGATCAGAAAAAAAAGATAATGTTATAAAAATTGTTAAAACTTTAGTAAATGACTTAGTGGAAGAAGGAGCAGAAAAAGATTTAATAAATTCAATGATAGAAAATCAATTACTAGAAAATACAATAGATCTAGTTGTATCAGCTACTCGAGGCAAACTTAATTTAAATAATAAAAAGACAAGAAATAAATTAATTTTAGTATTTGGAACAGTTTTAGAAACTGTAGTAAAAATAGTTACTATATGTACTCGTAAATCATCAACTAATGTAGAATCAGTAAATGTACAAATAACTAAATAAGTTTAGCTATTTTAGATTTTGGTAGATCATCATGCTCAATTATACGCTTACTATTATCATCATTACTATTGACATTTGCATTATTGATACTCTTACGTGCGGGACAATATTGTTTTGTATGACCAAATATTTTGCAAAATGGACATTGATTAGCTAATAACATTGGACAAATAATTGGCTTATCAGGATGAGTCCATAATCTAACAGTATGATTATGAGGTCCTGGAATACCTTTATTGGTACAAAATGTACAGATCTGTTTTTTATTCATTTACATTGCACAATCTTATAATATTTTTATCAATTTTATAAAATATTATAATATTTTATATGGCTAGACAGACTAGACGAAAAGGAGGTCGTAAATCAGTGCCATGGGCAGGATGGGGTCGAGAGGCTCCTTTTGGTGCAGCTCGTACTCGTATGTTTCGTAAATGTGGATATAAATGTTTTTTAGGAACACACACACCTGGCGATAAAGAACATCCAGATTTTCCAATTTGCACAAAAGGCACCTGTGATGTTAATACTAAAGGTCTCTGGGCAGCATATATAAGAGCAAAAGAATGGGGAAAATCTAAAAAATCATATAAAGGTAAGAGTAGACCTAGATTAGCAACAAAAAAATATAGACGTATTGCCAGTAGAGCAAAACGAGATTTAGAAAAACATGGATTTCATGTAGGCAAATAAATTATCTACCCGAAGAACCAAATCCTCCTGTACCTCTCATATTTTTATACATTCCCATACAATCTAATTCACTTTCATTTGATACAACACTTAATATTACTGGATAAGTAATATTTGGTGGACAAATTTGAACTAATCGATCGCCTTCTTGAACTAGATAGGCACCAGAATTATTATCGTCCTTTTGAATATTATCAAAACATGCCATTACTTCACCTCTATAACCAGAGTCCATTATTCCTACACTATTAGATAAACGTAGAGGAGTTTTAGACCCAGTACTAGAACGCATATATAAATAGTAACCACATGGTATAACTCGATCATCATTAACAAATTGCATTGAACATTTAACACCTAAATTAATTTTATTACTATGTGTTTGACTTTTAATATTGTGTTGAGTTGGAGTGTACAGATCAATTCCTGCATCGTGTAAATTATCTGACATGAAATTAGACTGATTTCTTCGTGCTGCAAGCTTATATTTTTTGGCTATACTTTCATTTACATTACTAAGATAAATATTTAATCTATAATAAGTGTCAGGTAGATCACTAACTGCTTCCATTTGTTATTAATTAGATAATAGTTTTAAATATTTTTTTCAATTTTAAAAATTGAAAAATATAAACCACAGTATTCTGACTAATAACAAAAATGACGATTTTGTGCGCACGTGATCACCACTTTTTGTCTTTGGCATCTTTGGAGGCTGAAAAGTCAGTGCAGCAATCACGACATGGGTGCATTGCAGTATCAAATGGAAAAATTCGAGGCCGTGGTCATAATTCCTGTAGAACACAATCATGTGATGGATTTATTCAAAATACCTGTTCTTGTCATGCAGAAATTGCAGCTCTTAGAAATATGTGGCATACTAATTGTGGTACTCAACACAGCAAGTTCTCGGTTAATTTAAAAGGGCAGTATGTACAACAAGCTTTTTAGTAAAACTACTCTATATGTTGTTAGAACTGATGGTGCAGGGAATTATAGAAACTCTGCACCATGTAGTAACTGTCACCGTGTAATTTCTCTATTAAATATAAAAAGAATAGTATTTAGTGTAGATGATGGATTTATTAGTTATAAAACTGAAGACTATACAACAGACCATGTAAGTCATGGAAATCGTTATATCAAAACTTTAAGCAAAAAAAATTAAATATACAAAAAAATTCTATCTTCAGGTTTTTCTTTTAAACATCTATCTAAAAAAGATTGTAATTTTGTATCTTCTAAATTCTCTATATTAAGATTAAATACAAATAATAATAACTTAGCAAAACTATAAAATCCAGTTGTATAATAATAATAACTAGATTTTTTTGTCTCTCTATATTCTGGCGGTAAAAATTTACTATCTAGATCAATCTGATTTACTATACCATACTCATTCGAATTTATAGAATGATTAATAGCTATATCATTCTTATCTAGCAAATTATAAAGCATATTAGGATTAATAAATATAAAAGTATCAGAATTTAAAATAACTATATCAGTAATACTCATATATTTGATTCCTAAGTTTTTCTCTTTCAATAGTAAAATTTGCATACCAATATCATAAATAAATTTACGAATATATTCGGTATCTATAGGTATAGTAAAATCTTTTAAAGATTCTATAGAATCTACTGTAAATATAATATTATCATTATTTATAGTTTTAATCTGATCTACATGATTAAGAAAATCTAATAGATACTTATTATTTAAATTATTATCTATGCTATATTCGGATACCTTATCCCCTTTTTTAATAAATTCCATATATTTATCTTGATATTAAAATCAAGGAAAATACATATTACATACCCAACTACACAATTTTTTTAAATCTAAATGTACAATAAATTGCTGTCTCCTATAAATATATATCTGCGCATATTTTATTAAAATAAATAAGTGATTAATAGTTTGCTGAAAGGAGACATATTAACTATTGTCAAAACTTTAAATAGTTAAATAAATGATATAAATTTTAAAAAATTGAAATTTTAAAAATTTTCTCTCGTCACTATATATCCAGACCCCCAAAAACCCCATGCAGAATCGCTTCAAACACTTAAATGATAATAAATTTTCTTCAAATACATATTCAAAAAATCATAAAAAATCTCATCGAGAAGGAAGAACATTAGACCAATTAAGTAATAGTTTAAATAAAAGATCCGATGATAAACAAAAAAATGTTTTTAAAAATCCGTCAAAACATAAGAAAAAAGAGGAAATTGATTTTAGTAAAGATCTAAATGCTTTTCCAGAATTAGTAGTAAATAAAGAAAGTAAAGTAGAAAATAATAATAACTATATTGAGAAGGTAAATCAAGAGAAAAAAGAAATTAAGAAAAAAGAATTACCACCAGGATGGATAGTTTTAAATAAACTTACACCTAAAACCCAAAAAAATTTTGAAGAGATTTCTCCTTATTATAATCCAGAGTTAGCTAATAAAATTTTGTTAGATAGAATGCTATATCGAGAAGAACTAAATGAACTTTTAGGTGATATATCTCCTTACTGGGATCCTATCACAGAAGGTCTAAACACAGATGATGATATTGATGATGATGATGATACTGTTGAAGATGATGAAGAGGAAGATTATGTTGAAGATTGGTAAAATAAGTTTATTATTAGATTTTTCAATAAAATAATAAACTATATGTCACAAGAAGATTCTATTATAATATATTTTTTATATGTAAATGAAGATAATGAAATGTACAGTATAAAACAAATAAAACAACAATTAAACAATAAAATACTTTCAAAAGAAAAACAACTTTTTTTAATTACAAATAATCAATATAATCTATTTAGGAAACATAAACTTATACATACGAGTTATTTTGAAATTAATTCCGAAGATTATAAATTAGAAGGAGAGAATACATTCTTTAATCCTCTTAAAATTATTAATGATATAAAGTTTGATTGTGTAAATAATATTTTTAAACCACTAACAAGTGTTTATTATATATATAAAATTATTGGACAGAGTAATAACACAACCCGCCGTATTATCTTAAATAATTCAAAAAATAAAACCCATAAAAATCAAATTAAAAAAAATTGATGAGGAAAAATGGTTTAAAGTGATACATTATATATTAATATAATGGCAGCACTCTCATCCGCGCTTGATACGATGCAAACTTTACAATTAGGAGAAAATGGAACAGTTGAATATGGATGGTCAAATGAAGTGCAAGAATTAATAACTCAATTTAATTTTCAATTAGTAAGATGTAGTAATCATCAAGAACTTAAAAATATGTATCAAAAGTTACTATACAAATTATATCTGCCTTTAATTCAACAAGGAAAACAATTAAATCTTGAAAATTGTAAAATGGTATATAGATTAATTGGTTACACAAGAGATATTGTAGCTGGTAAAGGTGAATATCAGTTAGCTTATATGTTAATTGATGGTCTATATGATTTTAGTAAACGTAATGAGTTTTCTAGATATAAAAGACATTTTGAAGACATGGCATTCGAAATATTTAAAAATTTTGTTATTACTAAAGATGTGCATCCATATGGATCATGGAAAGATGTAAAATATTTTTGTAATTACCATGTTTCAAATGCAGAAGTTCGTAAAACAATAGATCTGAAAACGGATATTCTATTATCAAATATAGTAAATTTAATTTGTAAACAACTTCGAGATGATAGTAAAAATAAAAATAAGAGTTTAGCTGCAAGATGGAGTCCGCGTGAAACATCTAATAAATTTGGTTGGTTAAGTTCATTAATAGCCAGAGAGTATTATAAAGAGTGGTTTACAGATAATATGAGTCCAGCTCAATATAAAAGCGCAACACGAAAAGCATTAACGCATTATCGTCAGTTGGTTGCATCAATTAATAAAGATCTACGTACACCCCAGATAAATCAGTGTAGTCTAAACTGGAAAGGAATTGATTTTGATAAAGATGTAACAAGTATTACATTACGCAAACAAAGTAAGGCCTTTCAAGGTACGCGTAATGGACGTGAACTACTAAACCTTTCACCTGATAGACAAGTTTGTCGAGAAAATTATTTACAGTATTTAAGCGACTGTCGTAATAAAACTAAAGTAGCAAAAGGAAAAAGGGTATCAATCATTAATTTTGTAGTAGATGCAATTAATCTCCTTACTTATAATATGAGTGGGCCAGAGACTGAAAATGAACGCACTTTACTAGATAGTCAATGGCAAAATAATAGAAGTCAAAATAAAAATTTAGGAAATCTTATTGCAATGGTAGATACATCAGGATCAATGGAGTGTGAGAATGGTACACCCTTACATTCGGCCATTGGTTTAGGTATTAGAATTGCGGAGTTATCAAAAATAGGAAAACGAGTCATTACATTTAGTTCTCATCCATCATGGGTGAATCTAGAACATTGTAGAGATTTTGTAGATATGGTTAAAGAAGTTAGAGCAGCACCATGGGGTATGAATACAAATTTTGAGAAAGCATTTAATCTAATACTCGAAGCTGCTGTAACTGGAAATGTACCACCAGAAGAAATGGGAAATTTTACGCTTGTTATTCTATCTGATATGCAAATTGATCCAAGTCAATCAACAAATACCACTATGTTTGAATATATGAGACAGCGTTATGCAACAGTAGGTCTACAAAGTAAATTTAGAACACCATATCCACTGCCACATATAGTATTTTGGAATTTAAGATCAACTTCTGGATTTCCATCTTTAACAACAACTGCAAATACAACAATGATAAGTGGAAATTCTCCAATGCTATTAAATGCATTTTCAGAAAAAGGTATAGAGGTACTAAAAGATTTAACTCCTTTCAAAATGCTGAAAGATCAACTAGAAAATACTAGATATAAAAAATTAGATGATATAATGGAACAAATTTGGGCAGAACACCGTTCATGGACCGATAATGCATGGGCTATGGAATGTAATTAATAATTTAATTATAAAGTTTAAAATTATATAATTAAATGATATATGGATGAGGAATTAGACTTAATAACTGAACTAGCAGCATTAAATAATGGAACCTATAGAGAAACATTAATAGGAAATTTTCAACAAGAATATTGGCGACAGATACTACTTGAAAATCTTCAACAAGAATATGTACAGCAAATAAGACAACCAGGATTTATTGAAGGACTATTACTAATGCAAATTGAAGATAATTCAGCAAACACAATTATTCCTTCTTTTTCAAACAATTATGTAGATAATATAATTAATTCAAGTTTTTATGATAAGCCAGTTTATAAAAATGTTTTAGATCCAACAGCGGAAAACCAACTAAATTTAACAAGTTATAAGAATACAGATAAAACAAATATAGAATGTCCTATTACTCAAGAAAAATTTTTAGATGATACTGAAGTAATAGTATTACCTTGTAATCATATCTTTATGCCATCGGCTATAAAACAATGGGTATATGAAGAAAATGCCTCATGTCCTATTTGTAGATATAAATTAAGATCTATTGAAAAAAAAATTATAGATCCAAGTGAAAATACTTATACAATTCCTACTATAACATTGCCAAACTTATTTGAAAATTTAATAACAAATTTATATAGCGAAGAAAATGAGATACAAGAAGCTTTGGTTAGTAGTTTATCAGATCATTAAATATCATCAATTGATACCCAATCCATCTTAGCTAATAAACTTTCTTTTTTTTCTTCTTGTTTATAATTATCTTCTTCATTATCTTGTTGATCATCGTCTTGATTATCCTCTTGATCATCTTCTAGAAATAAATCTTCTTGATCATTAACAAACTTAACTAAATCAGAATTTTCTTCTTCAAATTCATTATTAATACCAAGAAATGGTCTAAAATTTTCACTAGAATTTTTAATGAGTTTTTCCTTATCATTATCATTATAGACTTCTAATAAATCACATTTTTCTTTTTCTTTAGTACTAATTTCCCAATCTCTAAGACCAATTAGAACCCATATACCCCGACTAAGTCGATTATCTCTCTTACCTCTACCAGAAAATTTACCTCGAATTACACAATTTCTTATTTTTCCATCAATACATAGTACTTCACAAATATTATTTCCCATCATTCTTTGAACAACTGCATATTTTTCACCGTCTTCAGTAGAAAAACGCGTTGCACGATCACTAATATTAAGTGATTTACTAGCAAATTTTTTTGCTTTATTTCCTCCTTGATTTTTAACCATTTTATAATATATTTAAGAATTATTCTTAAATATATTTCTTAGGTTTAGTAAATTTTTTCTTTTAGAAGTATATAATGGCAGGATCGTCAAAAAAACGTGCTCTCTCACCATTTAATCTATTCATGAAAAGTGAATTAGCTAGAATTAAACAGGCAAACCCAGGTATTAATCATATGGTAGCTTTTAAACAAGCAGCTCATAGTTGGAAATCAAAAGGACATTCTTTTAAAGTACCCAAAAAAGGTCAGCCATCAAAGACTCGTAAAGGACATTTAGATTTTGTCACACATAAAGGCGATAAATTCTTTAATCGTAAAGGTCATCGTCAAAGTAAAAATCGTAAAGGAACAAAGAAGCGTCCATACAAAAAAAATTAAGTAGATAGTTCTTGTATTAATGTTAAATATGATGAAGGTTTTTCATTAATATAAAATATATGTGAATAAATTACTTGAGTTTTTTTAGTATCATATCGATCATTTGGATTAGGTGATATATTTTGTATCAATAATTTTGAAAAAGCTATTATAAAACTATTATCAAAAAATCCATTAGTAAATAATTGTTTTAAGAATTTAAGATACATAATGCTAAGTGCGTATAAATCCCAAGTAGTATAATATTTCAACAATACTTTAATTGCTGACATAGCATCTAAATTAATTAGTTCAGATAAAAAAGTAATACAAGCTTCTTTATAATTATCTTTAAAATTTTGAGAGAAAACTTTTAATCCACTATTATTATCAACATATGTATTAACCATATCTCTAATAGTTTCATTAGTTAAAGTACCACGATATAGTAGATGATTGATAGCATGCACCTCTATAGGCCATAAATAATAATCAGGTGCATAAACATAGAAATAGTTTTTAAGATTAGATGAATCTAATACATCTATAGGAATAGATAAACCAAAATCAATTAATATAGGATTTTCATACTTAGTGCTATAAAGTATATTATCTTCTTTGATATCAAAATGGACTATGTTTTTATCTAATAGACTAGTAATAGAAATAGATATATAGTTATAAGTTTCAATAAAAGTTAAAAATAAATGTCTAGCAGATCTTTTAGTATCAGCAAATAAATTAGCATACGAAATATTTTTAAGATATGGTAGTTGTAAAATTACATATTTATCAGTACTAGTATTTATAATATCACACTTATCAATTGCTTCTTTACTAAGACTACCTAAAGAGATAGAACATGAAGAAATTACAGGTAAAAAATATAAACTATAATTAGGAATAGTTTTAATTATATTACCTATATAAATCTCGTTTCTTGCATTAAAATGATTTAGTTGTAATTTAGAAACAAGTTTAGTAGTAGTTTTAGTTTTATTTCTACAGTTAAAACCAGGATAAAATATACAACCAAATCCTCCTTCACCGATAATATCTGTCATAATACTTTAAAATATAATAAATTTAATAAATTGAAATAAATAAATATATATTTTTAATTATTATATTAGAGATGAAAAATAGTGACAATTTGATTGAACAATATGTAAGTCAACTAACTGAAAAAGAAAAACTTTCTTTAGAAAAAGCAAAAGAAATTTTAGGAGATTCGTTAAATATATCAAAAAGTATAGGATATTTAACTTGGTTATCAAGCCAAAAATAGTAAATATTAATTAATATATAAATATTATTTAAAAATTTTTTTATCAATACAATAAAATGCATTCCAACTGGGGTGAGATAGTTGAGGATTCTACGGTTGTAGAATCTAAAAAATCAAGTGATGATACCACTTGTGGTAACACATCATGTTGTGAAAAAACACTATCTACTATGGAAGAATATTGCAGGAATAATAAGATAAATAAACCTTACGAGAGTCGTCTAATTATTGATACACAAGAATATCATAAAGTTGTATCAAAAATTAGAGAATATTTTCTCTCTAAAAATTTTCTTGAAGTCTCCACACAAAATAGACTAAGTATTCTTGCTGCATGTGAAGATCCATTTAATGTTAGTACTTTTAACTATGCTGGTACTTGTTGGCCTCTACCTCAAACCGGACAAATGTGGTTAGAATATGAACTTTTAAAAAATCCCAAGGCTGAAGGATATTTTTGTTTAACTACAAGTTATCGGCAAGAAAAAAACCCAGTTGATAATAGACATGATCTAATTTTCCCTCTTTTTGAATTTGAGATGAAAGGTGGTATGGATAAATTAATTGAATTAGAAAAAGGTCTACTAGAACATTTAGGATATGACAAACAACGATTTACTGAAGGTAAATATAAAGAAATGGCAAAATTATATAATGTAACAGAATTAGAACATGAACATGAACAGCGTCTAGCAGATGAACTTTCACCAACATTCTTTTTAACTGATTTTCCAGAATTTACACATCCTTTTTGGAACATGCGACGAAATCCAGATGATGATACATCCAAAAAAGTAGATGTCATCTTAAGTGGACAAGAAACAATTGGTTCAGCAGAGAGAGAAGTAGATAAAGATGTAATGAGAAAAAGATTTGAAACTATTATGGATGGTGGCTATAAAGAAAAGTTATATGAACTTTTTGGAAAAGAAAGAACTGAAATAGAATTACAAGACTACTTAAATTTTGAGTTCTTTGAGAGATGTGGAGGTGGTATTGGTATGACTAGATTAATTAGATCTATGAAACAAGAAGGTTTGATCTAAATTATTAAATATCTAATTATTATTAAATATTTAATTTTTTCTTCGAGTTTTTCTA
>CEUJ01181183.1_pt1 | contig 18045 bp, 14 predicted proteins | sample 361531 | NCBI WGS metagenome assembly CEUJ01 (sample SAMEA2622842, study PRJEB7988) | marine metagenome | biome: marine biome (ENVO:00000447); feature: marine epipelagic mixed layer (ENVO:xxxxxxxxx); material: "saline water (ENVO:00002010), including plankton (ENVO:xxxxxxxx)" | depth 140 m | reverse complement strand
TAAATGGTGAAAATCTTCTATTAAATCCCAAAGTAAAGTTTATATTAGGATTGTTTTTCAGCTCAGATTTTATTTTTTCTAATTCATTATTTTTCAAACATAGGGGCTTTTCCAAATAAACATTTTTATTTGATTTTATAGATCTAATGGCAAATTCAGCGTGACTATCATGCCTACTTGCAATTACAACTGTATCTATTTCTTTATCATTAAAAATACTATCTAAATCTGTAGTACAATTATTAAACCCAAATTTCCTCCCGAAGTATGCACTGCTCAAACCATTGACTGAGGCCAGAGTTTTCAAGTTTACATTTTGATTTGAAAAAGCAGGAATTAGAACAGTTTTTGCAAAATTACCAGCGCCAATAAATCCAATAGTTGGTGCATTTAAAATTTGTTTTTTGTTTGATTTAAGCTTTACGGTATCCTTATCTAAAGTTGGTTTATCACTGCGCTGATAATCAAGAACTACCCCTAAAGAACTGCTGTCATTTTCGATTATCTCATAAGCTTTTTTTGCTTCATCAAAAGGAACTACGTGCGATGTAAGAACATTAGTATTTATTTTTCCTTCAGATATTAATTGAAGAACGGCTTCAAAATTTCGTTGCTCTGTCCACCTAACAAACCCTATAGGGTAGTCATTCCCTTGCTGTTCATAGCTACTGTCATATCTTCCTGGACCATAAGAACATGAGACTTGAAAAGTTAACTCTTTTTCGTAAAAATCATTACGATTTAACTCAAGACCTGTAACGCCGACAAGAATTATTCTCCCTCTTTTTCTAGACATCTGCGCAGCTTGATGTATAGGGTCACTGCTTTTTGTTGATGCAGTAATCAAAACCCCATCCACTCCTTTATTTTTAGAAAAAATATCTGCTTTGACTGTTGGATTTTCTTCTTTAGAAAGATCGACTATCTGAGCCCCAAAACTTTTGGCCAATTCGCACCTATGAGTACTATAATCAATCCCAAGAACTTGGCACCCGTTTGCTCTTAAAATTTGGACAGAAAGTAAGCCTACTAGGCCAAGACCAATGACTACAACGGATTCTCCTATTGTTGGGTTTAACAATCTTACTCCTTGTAAACCTATCGAACCTAAAACCGTATAAGAAGCAGATTCAAAACTAACATTGTGCGGTATCTTTGCGCACAAGTTATAAGGAATACTTACTACTTCAGAATGAGCTCCATTAGAAACTACTCGATCTCCAATTTTAAACTTTCCACCTTCATTTTCTAAAACTTCACCAGCATTGCAGTAGCCTAATGGAAGAGGAGTGTCAAGCTTTGACTTAATGGAATTTAATGTTGAATAAATGCCATCGTTTTTTACTTTTTCTAGAGCTTTTTTAACTTTTTCTGGCTGTTGCTTTGCTTTATCAATAAAATTAGCCTTTCCAAAATCAATCAACATTTTCTCCGTACCTGTCGATATAAGACTTGATTCACTAGCTATAATTAAATGACCGTCCTTATATGATGGTCTGGGTGAATCAATCAAACAAATTTCACCATTTTTTAAGTTTTGAATTATAGTTTTCATAAAGTCAAAATATTATTTTATAAATTTTACATTTTGATCAAGATATCTTTGACACCAAATTTCAATTATAATAATAGATAAAATTAAATAAGATGCATCAACTTTACCTTTTAAATTATTTTCATACAGATTTTCGATTTCCCTTAATTCAAAGAGCCCTCGATTTTTAAATTTATCGCAAAAAAGTATTTCTTTAACTAAATCGCTCAACTCATTTTTTATCCATCTTCGGACTGGAGCCCCAAAGCCAGACTTAGATCTATAAATAATATCTCTTGGTAAAAAAGGCTCCATAGCTTTTTTAAGAACCCATTTACCTTGACGCCCTTTTTGCTTGTATTTTGAGGGGATTGAATTTGCAAAGTTAATAAGATCAATATCTAAAAAAGGGACTCTCACTTCAACCCCTTCTTTCATTGACATCTTATCAGTATAATTAAGATTGTGATCTGCAAGAAAGAAACGTCGCTCTAATGCAAGAGTTTTATCGATTTTTGAGAGTTGTTGAATATTTTCAAGATAACTAAACATCGGTTCAAATAAAGAATCACTGTTTACAAAAGGTTTAAATTCACTACTTAGTATTTTATTCAGATCGGATTCTTTTGACCATCTGAAAAAACTAATTAAGCTATCATCTCCCTTTAGGCTAATATTTTTTAATAATGAACTGATTCTTCTATTTAAAGGCTTTTCGGTATTGATTTTATTTGAAAATGATTCTCCATACTTTAAAATTTTATCAGGCATCCAATCCCAATACTTCTGGTAATTAATGACAGTATGCCGCCTATAGCCTGAAAAAACATCATCGCCACCTGCTCCTGATAAAAGCACTTTAATGCCTTGTTTTTTAGCAAGCTCGCAAATGAACATTAAATTAAGTGGTGCAAGATCAGTGAGTGGTTCATCGAGCTGTTCTACCATTGACTCCAAATGGCTAGACATGAACTTAGGGTTGACATTTACAACTTCAAGGGGAACATCAAGATGAGATGCAACTTTTTTTGCAAAAGGCAAGTCATCTTCAAAACCTTCTCCAAAACCACCTTCTATATCAATACTAAAACACTGAATTTTCGGGTCAATTTCTCGAGCAAAATTAACGATAGAGCTTGAATCTAACCCTCCAGATAAAAAAGCTCCAACTGGAACATCAGATACCATCTGCGAATGAACTGATTTTCGCAAATGATTTCTTACTCCTTTGATTGAATCTTTTTTATTTTGTTTATTTTTAGGAGTAAAGTTTTCTCTAGCTATCCATCTTTCAATCACTTTACCATCTTTAATGATTAAAGATTCACCGGGATGTAGTTTTTTAACTCCTTTAATTGGCGTTCCTTCACCTGGAGACCATAAGAAAGATAGATATCTATAAATAGAATCATAATCGAGCTCGTGCTTATCCGGAATAATTGTTAAGAGAGCTTTTATTTCGCTTGCAAAAGCAAAATAATTATCATTTTGAAAATAGTACAAGGGTTTTACACCTAGAATATCTCTTGATAGCATTATGGTTTTATCTTCTTTATTCCATATTGCGAAAGAAAAAATTCCATTTAAATCTTCAACAAAAATTTTTCCTTTCTCTATAAATAAATTCAAAAGTACTTCCGTGTCAGATGTGCTTCTAAATTTATATTGTTTCGCAAGAAGATCCTTTTTTAGGTCTTTGTAATTATAAATTTCCCCATTAAAAGTAATCACTGCATCATTATTTTCAGACGAAAATGGTTGTTTACCTTTTTCAGATACATCAATAATTGATAGTCGTGTATGGCCAAGTCCAACTTTTCTATCTTTTGTATAAAAAACTCCGTCACCATCAGGCCCTCTATGTTTTAATTCTTGGGTAGCTGATTTTAAATCAACTTCATGATCTCCATCGCTAAAGTATCCTATTATTCCACACATTTTATATTAACTTGTTGAATAAATCTCTATAGTGTTTTATTTCATCTTCATAGTTAAAATTCTTTTTAACATATGCCCTTACCTTCTCTCTCATCTGGTTAGGCCTTCTCTTGTTTGATTTAAATACTTTTTCAAGGGCTTTATTAAATTCCTCATTGTTATTAAGAGAAATATCCCATCCTAATCCTTTAGGTTGTAAATTTTTCCACGGAGTTTTGTTAGAAATAAGTACCGGCGTTCCGACTGATAATGATTCAGCTATAGCGTGACCAAAATTTTCTCCTAAAGTAGGGAGGAAAAAAAGGTCATATTTAACTAGTATTTTATAAACCAATTTTTGCTCAATAACTCCTCTATATTTTGCATTTATGTTTTTAGGAAGATTTGAAATAAAAACTTGACATTTTTTCCAATATTGTTTGTCTGAAATTGGTCCGTATATATCAAAATTGATGTTAATTCTGCTATCTTTTAAAATTTCAAGAGCATAATGTAGGTTTTTCATCTTTGCAATTCTGGATAAAAAAACTACGTTTAGGATATCTGGATCACGAATGATATTACTGTCATAATCTAAATTGGCTCTATCGCTAAAATTTGATATTTGCACAATCTTTGCTGTAGGACCAAAAAAATTTTTTAAATACATGGTTTCTTTTTCATTGGTAGAATGAAAAATTATTCTTCGATGAAAAGATAGTGTTTTAAAAAAAAATAAATAAATCTTCTTCTTAAAACTTTTAATTTCAAGAGCTCCAGGATTGATCTCTCCTCTGGGGGCTATAATAACAGGCTTATGAATTCTTCTAGCAAACATATAAATGATAACTAATATCGAATACTTAAAACTAAAAAAGCTTTGAAGATATATTATATCATATTGCGATTTAGTTAATGTAAGCGATTTTAATGTTTTGAAAAAATTTCTTGAAACATAATATATATAATTTGAACTCCACTGATTCATCTTATCTAATTTTACATTTTCGTAACAATCTTTTTCTCCATCATCATGACAGGAGCACACTACGCTGAATTCAAAGCTATTGGATAATTCATTTGCTAAATAAAGTAAAGATTTAATGGGTCCACCTGCCCTGAATCCAGGGTAAAAAAATTGAGTATAAATTAGAATCTTTTTCTTTTTCGTCATTATAATCTATGCGGTCTTACATGTAGAGAATAGTAAAAGATAAATGCCATCAGAATATGTATCGTTGGATTTGATAGTGGAACATAAATTAATGATGCTTGAATTAAGTAGAAAAATGAAACTAGATATTTGATTAAATAATCTCCTGAATTATTAATAATTCTTAAAAAAACTAATGAAGTAAGAATAATAAAGCATAACAATCCAATAACACCAAAATCTACAATCCAATTACCAAATGCAGAATAAAGTCTTAATGGAAAAGCCAAGTTTGTGTGGCTCATGATATTTTGAGACAGAGTTGAATAGGTCTCAAAAATTTCAACAGCAAAATTTGGGGTCGCTGTGCTCCCTAAATAAAAAGCAAATGGTCTATCTATAATAGAGCTAATGGTATGGAAAATTCCTGATGCCTTGACTATGATTCCCTCATCTCTTGCTATATATTCTCCACCAATCTCAATCAATGATACTATTCTCCTGATTCCCAAAACTGGTAAATTTAAGTTTTCAAAAATGACTATAATATTTTCTCGTAGAAAAAACAGCAATCCAAAAAGTACTGATACCGGAAGTATTCTTTTTGAATATTTTTTAAGGTTTATTTTTCCCATCAATAGTGAAATAATAATTGCAAGTAGAAAAGCAAGAAAGATTTGAAATACTAGAACTAAGACATGTCCTGCAAATGTTGATATAATTAAGCAGGTTAAGATTATGACTCTTTTTCTAGTCAATTCATTAATTAGATAATAAAAGATTGCTGTTAAACCTAATTGAGAAACAAACTGGGACTGCTCGGTAAAGAAACTTGTAAAACCCCTACCCGTAGAAAAACCTTGTGAAAAAATCGCACGATTTACAAAAAAATTAACAACTGATGAAAGATTAATCATCTGAAGAAAGATGCCAAAAAACATAACATAGATTGCAATATCAATCACTTTAGCTATACGCTTCGAATCATACTGATGTATTTGACTTAAAATATAAATCATTATAACAGGTGCAGTTATATAGCCAAAAAAATATCTGAAACTATCTATAGAAAAAATGCTGGTGCTAAAAAATACTGAGCTTAAAATTGCGCAAATCAACATGATTAAAAAAGGAATAGAAATTGAATAAAGTCTGATTCCTTTGGTAAGCCAAAATTGAACTAACCCTAGACCTGCAAATAAAAAAGCGAACGGCTGAGTATCCGAAGGGATTAGAGTAGTTCCGATGTTCGGAAGGAGGGCAAAAAATAACGTAAACTTAAAAAGCATCGATATATTTTTAACTTAATTCATTTATCATAATTTTCAACTTCTGGCTTTCTTTTTCAAAACAAAGCTCCTCTGCAGCCAGAGAGGAATTATGTTTTGCAAGATTTATTTTATTTGCATCCAATTCTAAAAGAGTTTTTACCATTGAGCTAATAGAAAAATCTTTTGATATAAACCCACAATCGTATTTATTTACTAATTTTGCCATGTCGGGGGATGGTCCTATGGCTAAACCTAATCTAGCTTGAATGAATTCAAAAAATTTATTTGGTAAATTATAGGTTACATTAAAACCTTTTGGTTCCAGATAATAGAACCCTAAATCATATTTATTTAACATTGGAATAATTTCATCAAATGGTACTGGGTCCATAAAATTAATTTTTTTTGAAAAATTTGATTTCTTTTTTAAGTAATCAATATTTGATTTTGGTCCTGTTAAAAAGAAATCAAGCGTAAACCTTTCATCCAAAAGATTAACAATCTTTATCATTCTGTCAATATTTCTATTTTTATTAGCTATGCCATGATGAACCATTTTAATTGAAGAGTTAGATGTTTTACTTGGTTTGATTTTGAAATACGGCGGAGTACTCCGAATGAGTTCAGGAAACACATCATAACTTTCACGATATGCTTTAACAAGTCCAGGTGAAACCGTAAGAACCTTATCGCATTTTGGTAGAAAATTCTTGCACAGATATTCTCTTTGTGGTTTTTCAAAAAAATTAAAATAAAAACTTTCTTCATTCTGTAAAGGATAAAACTCTCTGGCATCAAATATTATCTTTGATGATTTTTTTATTTCATTTGCAAAAGGTAGAAGGTTTAAATCTTGAACAATTATTATGTCATAGTCTCTTTGTCTGAAAAGTGATGAAAATTCAAAAAGGTTAAACCTTACTTTTAACGCTAAAGAGATAAGCTTGCTGGTTTTAAATATTTTTGTAAAGAGTGATAAGATTGAGTTCCTAATTCTTCTAAATAGAATGACTACAGGTAATTTTGATGGTTGTGAGACAGTAAATAATTTCTCAATTTTCGTTTTATCAAAGAAGTCATCATAACTTAAAACATCAACTTCAAATTTCATTTCATTCAGTAAATTGATGAATCGTTTTGGTCTTCCATTTTTACTCGGATAGGATAAACACATTATTAATGATTTTTTATTCATACAAATAATATATCATTTTTTATGATAACAGCTCTTCGAGCTGACTATACTTAGGGTAAGTTATTAAAACTGCTCTGTGCTTGCCTTGATAAACAAAAAATGCTCCGGCACCAACAGCGTTTGCGCCATTATCTATAGCTAGTTTTATATCGTTAAGTGAAGAGGCGCCACCTACAGCAATAAAAGGCACCTTTATTTTTTGTGAAGCATTACTAATTAAATTAATATCCATTCCTTGCAAAGTACCATCTCTATCCACAGAGTTAAGTATTATTTCACCAGCACCGTTTTTTATAGATTTATCAATTTGTTCAGACCACGATTTTTTTGTGATTTTATTATCTTTCGATGAATATAGACAATATTTACCCGTCCAATTTTTCTTAATATCAACTGAAACAACAATACTTTGGCTCCCAAATTTTTTGGACATCTCATTCACAAATTTAATATCTTCAAGCGCACTACTTTGTATGCAGACTTTTTCAATACCTAGAGAAAATATTTTTTGTGCCTGTTTCAACGTTTTAACGCCACCCCCATAACACAATGGCATAAAACATTCTCCAGCAAATTCGCTTATTAAATCGTAATCAGGCTCTTTATTATTTTTTGATGCATCAATATCTAATACTATTAACTCATCAACTTCTTTTTCATTGAATATTCTAATTGCGTTAATTGGGTCTCCAACATAGCTTGAGTTCTTAAATTTTATTGTTTTAACTAATCCTTTATCTTGAATCAATAATACTGGGATAACTCTATTTTTAAGCATCTTTTAAATATTGATAAAATTATTTATAATATGCATACCATAACGATGGCTCTTCTCGGGATGAAATTGAACACCATATATATTATTTTTTTTAACAGAAGAAACAAAGTCAATCCCATAATTAGTGAGAGATAGAATATCATTTTTATCATTACAGCTCGCAAAAAATGAATGAACAAAATAAAATCTTTGCCTTTCAGAGCTTGATTGAAAAAGTACATCATCTTTTTTAGGAGAAACAAAATTCCATCCCATGTGAGGCACTTTCAATTTCTTATCTTCAAATTGAAACTTTCTAATATCACCGTCAATCCATTTTAATCCTTCGAGTTGCCCTTCCTCGCTTCTATTGAACATTATTTGCATTCCGAGGCAAATACCTAAAATACTATTACTAGAATTTTCAATGTATTGATTTAGAGAATTAAACCAGTTTCCTCGATTTAACATTTTCATTGCGGAATCAAAGGACCCAACACCGGGTAAAATTGCTTTATTACTTTTTATAGTGTTCAATTCACTATGGTCGCTAATTATATTTGGAGTTCCACCAACTTTTTTTACCATATTCGCAACTGAAGAAACATTGCTAACTCCTAAATCAATTATATTTATCATGTTTTTTTAATTATTTCTAATCATTAATTAACAAGTTTTTTTAACTTTCTAAAAAATGTATATCTACTGTTCCAGTTTTTATATTCATCAAAAGTTCGTAAAGGCATATTTAGATACCCATCAAGATCTTCAAGACTTATTTGTAATTTTTTGCAAAGATAATCAATATCATTTTTTAATTCTATTTCATCATAAAGAGGCTTTGCCAGTGCAGCAACTGCTTCATCTCTGGTCATATCTTCAGATAAAATTCTTGATGAGTAGTGTAGTTTTCTTTTGTCATATCCAAATCTTTTTGGAAGGTAATAATTTTGAAAGAACTTTGTAAAAATTGATTCACCATGCTTTTTACTATAATTTCTCCAACCTATTTTGTTTAGTTCATCTACAGCTAATTTTGTGGTATATGGCATAAAATTCAATGGTCTTATTTGCTTAAACCCTCTCAAGTTGAATAAAATAGCCCAATCATAAAAACCAATCGTAGTATATCCTTTTAAACTGCCAGATCCATGTTTTTTAAAAATATCATAAAGATTTATACTATCCATAGCTGAACCATGCCAACTATTAGGAGTAATATATTCTGTTGCTACATTACCCCCACTCATAAATGTCTTACATTTACGCTTTATTGCCTCCTTGTAAAGAACCGCAAAAAAGACATGATCTTGTGGAACATCTTGATTTGAAATACCGGACTTTAAATAAGCAACTTGCAGATTTTTCATTGCCTCCCAATTAACTACATGTGTGTGTAGTTCATAGTTACAATGATTAATCACTACCTCAATATTGTTAACGGCAAGTTCACTATTCCAACCACCGTCAACATGCACAACTAATGTTCTTAAATTATATTCTTTAAGTTTTAAAGCAAGATAGCTACTATCTAAACCTCCGCTTAACCCCATTATGCAATCAAAATCTCTTCGCTTATTTTTTTTCTTAATCTTTTGAATTATCTTATCGAGATTATTTTTACCTTCATTATTCGGCATCCAAATTTTATGAGCATTCAAATCAAAATTGTGACAATGGTTACAAATACCGTTTTGATCAAAAACTATTTTAGTATCTGTGGTGTCCATCACACACCTTGAACAAATTTTGCTATTTTCACTCATAGTTTTTAAATCCATTTTTTAAAAAAATATCACTCCAACTTTGAAATGAAAACAAACGAAAAAACTTCTTATCGTAAGGGACTTTACCATCAATAAAATGATCAAGTTCTGAAATAATTTTTGGGCTAACTATTTCAGCTAATGTATCTACAGTTTCTTTTAATTTACTTCGAAATGCATTGGGGTGTTTTTTTAATAATTCCTCTTCGGGCGCCATAAATCCCATCTTTTGATGGCGGTTAACAATTTTGCTTGGCAGTTTATCTTTAAATGCATTTCGTAAAATGCGCTTTGTGGTTCCATTTTCTAATTTCATACTATCTGGAAGAGATAACATAAAATTAGCTAAATCAAAATCAAGAAATGGTAATCTTGACTCTATGGAGTGAAGCATTGAGTTCCTATCTTCAGAATGTAATTGATAAGGCAAGCTTGTATACATGATTTGATTTAAAGATAAATTTCTATAAGAGTCAAAAAAATCTGAGTCGTATTTGCTGCTTAGATCATAATCTCTAAATTTATTTGAAAGCCAGTATCTAGATTTTTTCTCATAGTTTGATGTGATAAATTTATATTTTTTTACAAAGTGGCTAATATTGTTTCTAAATAATGTTTTGAGAGTAAAGTGATTTTTTTTCTGATGATATAGGTTATTCAACAATGAAGGTATTTTATATTTTCTTAATAAACTGTAATTATAAAATTGAAATGGAAGATAACCACCAAGAAACTCATCAGCGCCTTGACCATCAAGCATTACGGTAAGGTTATTTTTTCGTGCAGATTCAAAAACAGAAAATTCTGAAAAATGAGAAGTACTTTTAATTGGCTGGTCTTGATGATAGATAATTTTATCCATGATTGATTTTTCAACTAAATCGTTTATATCAGGAAAAATTTTAATTGGATCTATTTTGTAATAGTCAATTGCCATATCAATATATTCCTGTTCATCATATTTTTTGTTTGAAAAGCAGGATGAGATTGTAGACTTTATTTCATTGTTTTTTTGATCTTTCCCAATAGAAATTATTGAAGTACTATCTAGTCCACCAGATAAACAAGCCCCAACATCTACATCTGATCGCAATCTGATTTTAACAGAATCGTTAAATAATCTAGCAAATTCAATTATAGCATCGTCATATGTTATATTGCTGTCAATTTTTATTGCTTTGGGGTCGTAATATTTTGATATTGAATATTCATTCCTTCTAAGGTCATAAATAATATTATTACCAGGTCTGAGCTCATAGACATTTTTAAAAAACGTTTTTTCACTAACATTAAGTTGATTTTTATATAAAAATCTGAACGCCATTTCTGGTTCAAGCTCAGCTTTAAATTTTCTTAATGCATAAAATTGCTTAATTTCAGATGCTACAGCAAATGTTTTGGCATCAAACCAAAAATAAACTGGTTTGATGCCAAAACGATCTCTACTAATAATTATTTTTTCCTTTTGCCTGTCGTACAAAACAAAACCCCACATACCGTTAAATCTTTTGATAGATTGCTCACCCCATCTATTATATGCAGCTAATATTACTTCTGTATCTGTTTTTGATCTAAATGAAACCCCTAGCTTATTTAATTCTTTTTTTAATTCAACATAATTAAAAATTTCACCATTAAAAATAATTACGTTTCCATCTGAATAGCTCATTGGCTGATGTCCAGCATTAGAAAGGTCAATAATTGATAATCTTTGAAAACCAAAACCTAAATTTTTTTCAACATGAATTCCATCATCGTCAGGTCCTCTATGCAGCACTTTACGATTCATCTGACTTAACTCATTTAGATTAACTGGTTCATCATTTTTATTTACAATTAAAGAAATTCCACACATTCTTAGTTTGCAATCCTTTGAAAAAAAGTTTTAATTTTTTTTGCACCCATTTTTTTTAAAGTTTTCTTAATCTTATTTTTAAAATAAAAATTTTTCCAGTATCGCTCTGAGATTACATCAAACTCATTTCTATATTTGTTTATTAGTTTATCATTATCGTTTAATTGATTTGTGCTATGTGTGTTGTCTTTAATGAAGTCAATGATCTTGGATGCGAAATTATTCAGATAAAGATCTGGTGTATTAATTATTTTTTCTTTCAAATTTTTTTTAATCTCATGAATCAAAATGCTATCATTCATCATCCTAACTACTTCATCAATATTTGAGCAGTCTTCATTTAAGGGTATGTAGTGCTCAACTGGATTCATGATATTAGAGTAATTCCCAGGAGTGGCAATCTGTACTGTTTGTGCGAGAGCGGCTTCAATATTTCTCGGAGAAATAGCAGTAAACTCATATTTTCCATCTTTACTAAAGAAACACGCATTCTCAACCTCTTCAAAAGTTGCAAAGGGATTTTTTAATTTATATTTGTAAACATTTTTTCTATACTCACCAGTAGGATCTAATAAGCTACTGCCTGATGGGGTAGCAAGACAAAACTTTGAATCCTCTAAAAAATCGTGCCACTTATCTCCAGGAATCAAGTCTTCGTTTCTCGTAGATATATCTAAAATCAAATTTTTATGTTTTACAGAATTTAAAAACCTAGTGGCAATTAAACTTTTTAGTTTCCCAATTTTCCCAAAATTTTCTGGTAGATCAGAAGCTCTATATGAAACATCAATACTTCTTTGATTGTGAGCTTTCACTTTTTTCCATTTTAGAATCCATTTTTTTGAAATGTAACCTGTATATGCAAGCCTAATTTTTCCTACTTTAGAATATTTTGGATAAATAACATCTAGATTGTTTGTTAACACTGAAAATAATAAATCAATATTCCAATCAGTCATCCAGTTATCAAGAATCTGAGAGCAATCGTAATCATCTTGAGGTAAAGCAATTTTAATTGCGGAACTATTTTTTATCCATGCATAATCAATTAAGGTTTTTTTGAATTCATTAGGGTGAATACATTTGCACAGAAAAGTTGACCCTAAAACAATTCCATTCCAATCTATATCTTTTATATAAGCTGGTAAAGGCAAGCTACCATCATGAACAATATGGTTAAATTGAGGAAAATGATTTTGAAGCATGTACTCTAATTCAACGACTGAACTTCTTCTGGAATTAGGAGGTCCCATTCTATGTAAAGAAAGAATATTCAATTTTTTGAAATCATTATTATTTGAAGAAAAAATCTAATTAAATATACTTTTCGACCTCAGGTACGTTATTTTTATGTTTTAGCATTAGCTCTAAGATTAATGATTTATTTTCTAAAGTCCACTTAACTGTTTCTTTAAGGCCATCATAAAGTGATTTCTCAGATTGGAATAATAATTTTTCTTTGGACTTTTTAGTTGACCCAAAACGTTTTCCAGATCTATCCCAGTCTCTTGCTGGCATCAAATCAACTGGTGTATTATTGCCTGATAATTTATTAATCATCAAAGCAAGATCTTTGATTGTTGTTTCGACTCCAGATGCGAGATTATATGATTCTCCAGGCTCACCCAATTCTGCACATGCAACTAACCCTCTAGCTAAATCTTTAACAAATATAAAGTCTCTACTTCCATTACCACCATTATCGAGCGGTAAAGCTTCATTGTGGATCGATTTCCAAATAAACGTAGGAATTACATTTCTCCAAACTGTGTGATGGGTTCCGCGCCACTCGCCTGCTCCAAGCATTTCTTTTGGACCATATATATTTTGAAATCGTGCTTTCACAAATGGCAATTCATACCTTTGAAAATAGTAATTACCATACATTTCGCCTATTAACTTAGAAATTGAATAAGGACTATCATGAAAAAGAGAGACAGGTGCATCCTCAGGAGTTGCTGAAGGATCTTCAAACGTTTTTTCTGCAACAGCGCACCCTGCTGCTGCATATACCACTTTTTTAAGACTATGAAAATTTTTGACCTGGTCAAATAACTTCAAACTGCTCAAAGTATTATTTTCGTGGTCTGCAAAAGGATCGGCTATTGATGATTGATTTCCATGATAGCACGATAAGTGAAAAATAAAATCAATATCTTTTGGTATACTATTTAGTGCTGAATCATCAGTTATTGATTTCTCTATAAATTTTACTTTTGAACTCTTCGGTATATTAATACTGTTTGATGACAATAAATTATCTATAATTAGAATTTCAGATGGTTCGTATTCTTCTAATAACAAAGACGCTAAATTTGATCCAACAAAACCTGCACCGCCGACAATTAATACTTTTGAATCATTTAATTTCATTGTTTTATTTTATCTCCTTAGGGACTTGTAAATGGCTATGAATTGCAGAAATTCCATACTTATCATACCATTCTAGTTGTCTTGATATTGTAGTTTTAAAATCAATTTTTGCTTTCCATGAAAATGTATTTTCAGTTAATGATGGATCAAGAATAACAGATTTAACATCATCATCGCCAATAGGTACAATCGGTACATCTGGAACTTCTATGTTTAAATAATTGGCAACTTCAATAAATACATCTTTAACACTACTCCCAACTCCCGTTGAAACATTAAAAATTCCATTTTCATGATCGCTTGAAAATATTATATCAAGTAATGACAAAAAATCACTCATGTCCATAAAATCTCTAATCGCATCACTACAAAAACAATCTTTGTTTGCTTTTAACCGTTGGTAGAAAGTTGGAATAGGCCCTATGGATAACCTAGGTCCACAAATATTTGCTAATCTAAGTGAAATTACTGGTATATCTGAAATCATTAAAAATTGCTCTGCTGATGTTTTTGAAATACCGTAACTTGTAAATGGTTTCGTGGGGTGATCAACCGGAATGGGAACAATTGATGGTCTTCCATAACAAAGAGCTGTTTGAAAATTAACAAATCTTTTAATATTAATTTTTTCAGATGCCCTGATTACATTAATAGTACCAATAATATTTGAACTTGTGTCTTCATGCCAATTTAAAGGGTCTTTGTATGATGCAGCGCTATGAATCACAACTTCCGGCATGAAGGATTCAAAAGTCTTATTGACTAACTCTTGGTCATCTACAGATCCTTCAATTAATGTAAGCCCTTTAATTTTTGGAACTAGTTCTCTAGAACCAGTTGAAAAATTATCTATTACACATATTTCATATTTTTGGGGTAAATAGTGCTCAATAATGTTTGAACCTAAACATCCTGCTCCACCAGTAATAAGTATTTTCATAGCTAATCTTCTTTATTAAAATTTAAATGCGTGTATTCTCCAAGTGTCCCATGTTCTTTGAAATAATCAATTGCTTGTAACACGGTTTCTTCAATTGAGGTAAATGAAATTTCACCAAAATCATCGAAAGTTCTTTTTGGGTCAAGTAAGATAGAAAAAACATCATCCTCGCCGAGCTCTTTTACTTCTGGTTCAGGATAGGTTTCTATCTTCATTGCCTTAACAACAGCATCATAAAGCTCTAAAATTGAAACATCTTTACCTGAAGAAAAGTGATATGCTCCATTTCCAATTCCATCGCATGCTTTAAGTGTTATTTTAGCTAAATCTTTTACGAACACAAAATCTCTTCTTGATTTAGTTACAAAACATTTTTTTTCATCCTTTAATCTTTGGTAAAAGATTGGTAGTGGACCCGCAACATTTCTTGGACCCACAACATTTGCAAGCCTGAACGTTACATAATCTAATCCTGAAATTTCTAAGAAATCTTCGTTTGCTGTTTTTGTAATCGCATAACTTGTTGAGGCGGGGAATTTTGGGTGTTCAAGTGTAATAGGCTGCTCATTTGGTTTTAATCCATAACAAAGGGATGTTTGAAAGTAAATGAATCTCTTTACTTTATTTTCAATTGAAGCATTTATTACATTTGAGCCTCCCACACAATTTGTTAAAGTATCATTGTACCAATCGTGCGGGTCTTTGTACGATGCAGCTGTATGAACTACTACATCTGGATTAAAGCTAGAAAATAAGCCATCAATAAGCTTTTTATCAGATATAGTATCAATAACTATTTGAAGATTTTCATGAGAATCCAAGTGCTCTTTGCGTCCGGTTGCTAAATTATCAACAACCATAACCTTGTCCCCCCTATCAAGAAGCATTTCTGCTATATGTGATCCAATTTGCCCTAATCCCCCAGTGATAAGTATTTTCATAATTTTAAGTCCTTTTTTTATTGAAAGTGTAACATGCATTAATGCCTGCTATTTGGTTTTCATAAGTAGGCAGTCTATTTGAATTAAATTTTAAATTTTGTAATTCTTTTAGAATAGAAGAAAATTTTCTCAGAATTTTTTTAATCATTTTTTGAATCCAAAATTATTTTTTTAAAACTATTTGCTCGATCATGAAATTGATTATGCCACAATTCAAGGGACAATAACCCCCAAATTTTTCTTGAAAATCTTGCTTCGTTTCCAAAATTCTTTAAGATTTCATTTGGATTGAAATATGGTCTGGATTTATTTGCCATATCTGAAAATACATCTTTCACAAAACTGTTTAAATCTTTAGCAAACCATTCTTTTAGCGGTACCGGAAAACCCATTTTATCTCTTCGATTTATAATTTTCTTTGGTAAAGAATTTTGATAGACAGCTTTAAGCAAGTGTTTCATATTTCCATCTTTAAACTTAACATCTGCAGGTATAGTGGCAGCAAATTCAATAATGGGGTGATCTAAAAAAGGTACTCTGCTTTCAAGGCCATGCGCCATGCTCATTCTGTCTTCTACTTGCAATAATGCCGGAAGCAAACATTTAAAATCAAAATGTGTCATTTTATCAAAGTATGCCTCTTTCGAGCGTACATTTTTATCATTATTGAATATTTTTGAAAAATCATCAAAAACTGATTTTAAATCAAGCGCCTTCCAATCAACTTCTTGAGTTAAATCAGAAGACCTATCCGTCAACCTAAAATATCTTTCATCCATTGGGTCAAACAAACCTTTTTCCCAAAACATTTTCATCATTGGCTTGTATTCTTTTAATAGTCCTAAATTTGGAATTATCGATTCAATGGTAACTACAAAGTTTCCATTCATGTAATTTCCGTCGATTGCGGCAAGAAGACATTGTTCCAAATATGCAATCATGTATCTAGCATAGCCGCCAAAAATTTCATCGCCTCCTTGACCACCTAGAACTACTTTTAGATTTTCTGAAGCTAACTTTGAGACCATATACTGTGGGAATGAACCTGGGCCAGCAACAGGAAAATCTAAATGATAAATTGTTTTTTCTATATTATTGATAAAATCAGTTGAAGTAATATCTATTATATGAAGTTTATTATTAGATAAATCAGCTGCAGATTGAGCATATTCACTCTCATCGTATCCATCATAATCAACAAAGCGTCCATGAAAACCCTTTAAAGATTTATTCTTTTTTTTCGAAGCTAAGTTCAATAAAAGACTTGAATCTATACCGCCAGAAACGTAACTGCCCACTTCAACATCGCTTCTGAGATGATGATCTACTGAATCATCAATCAAATGTTGAAGTTTATCTTCAAAATATTTTTCATTATGGTCCCAATCTATTTCATAGCTCACATCCCAGTAGCGCCAAATTTTTATATTGCCGTTTTCTATTTTTAATGCATGCCCAGGAAGCAACTGTTTGATTCCACTAAATAATGTTTTTTCGCCAATTGTGTACTGAAAAGTTAAATATTCAGCAAGAGCATTTTTATTAGTTCGAACATCATCCAGAAATGGAATTAAGGCCTTTGCCTCTGATGCAAATAAAAAAGTATCTCCAAAGACTGAGTAATAAAATGGTTTAATTCCAAATCTATCTCTAGCGCAAAAAAGACTTTTGTTTTTATTATCCCATAATCCAAAAGCGAACATACCCCTTAAATGATCAAGACAGTTTGTTCCATATCTTTCATATGCAGCTAAAATTGTTTCTGTATCTGAACTTGATTGAAAATTCCAATCTTTTGAAAGTTGCTTCGCAAGCTCTTTATAGTTATAAATTTCACCATTGAATGTTAATACATTTCCATTTTGTCCAATCATTGGCTGTGATGCGTCTTCACTTAAATCAATAATTGCCAACCTACGATGAGCTAAACCCAAATGTTCATCTCGATGTATCCAGACACCTTTACCATCAGGACCTCGATGAGAAAGCAATTCGTTCATAGCATTAAGTTTAATCCTAAGTTTTTTTTCTTTAGAATTTGAAATGCTCAATAATCCAGCTATTCCACACATATTTACATCACTCTAGTATTAGTTTTTTTAAAAAGATTTATCAAAAATTTTAAGGGCCAAAAGATAAATTTTCTGAAAGGTACCAAAAGATAAATTTTTATCATATATAATTTAAGTTTTATTATTGTTATTCTATAAAACTTATCTTCATTTATTAATTTATATATTTCACCTTTGCGAGCGTATTTTGAAAGACTAGTATCAAACGTAGAATATATTTTATCATCAAAATCTTTTATAAAGCTCTTGTAAGAATATTTTTGAGATTCAA
>CEUJ01059687.1_pt1 | contig 18051 bp, 36 predicted proteins | sample 361531 | NCBI WGS metagenome assembly CEUJ01 (sample SAMEA2622842, study PRJEB7988) | marine metagenome | biome: marine biome (ENVO:00000447); feature: marine epipelagic mixed layer (ENVO:xxxxxxxxx); material: "saline water (ENVO:00002010), including plankton (ENVO:xxxxxxxx)" | depth 140 m | reverse complement strand
TAAACTACCTGTAAGTGTTATATCTAATATTGGTATGTCTAATTCTAGATTATTATAATAATCTTCAGCTATTTTTATAAGGTTTTCTTGTATTTCTGGTTTAATAGTATTTTCATCAACCCATATCTCAGGATTAAGTGTATCATTCATCTTAAATGATGAGAAATCAAGTTTACTTGTTACTTCACCTAATAGAGATTCAAACGAATTAACTTTATCGAGACCTTCTCTTAGTAATTTTTTGATTAAAGATTTATTTTCCATAATAGCTTCTAATTTTTCTTCAATAAGACCATTTTCTTCAAACTCATCTAAATCATCATCTAGAACCCATGCCGAACCATGGTCTTTTATATCTACTTCAGTTGCTTCATCTGGATGAGCATAATTGAAGTCGCCGTAATGTGGTTCGTAAAGTGTTATAGCATCGTCTCTTAGTATTATCTTATCACTATAAGTTTGTGTTGTATCATCAGTAAAAGCATAAGGTGTATCGTATATACTATTATCTAATTCTATATAGTCGTCATCTGTTGTAATATAAGAATCACTACCATATTGTCCGTCTTCTAGTTGTACAGTGTCATCTAATTTAGCATATTCACCTTCATATGCGCCGTGAGTTAATTCAACAGGATAACTATAGTCGTCATATTTAAATGCAAAGTCACCATTGTATAACTCTATACAGTCATCTTTTAGATATGCGGTTCCATCTATTGTTTCTACGTCATCCTCGTGTGCATATCCTTCCACATTTTCATTTGGTTTTCTGTATGATAAAAAAACAGCATCGTCCTCATCGATAGTTTCTCCTTCGTGTTCACCATACTCAATATAAGCACCACCTTCAGAGTAACCACCTTGCGTATCTGTTAACATAATAGAGTCATCATGGTAATCTTCTGTACTTAATTCACCATTGGATGGGCTATAGAATTCAAAAGTATCCATGTATGGATATTTATCATATTCCCCACCGTTTGTTAGTGTTACAGTTTTAGGTATCATACTAAAATTATTCTTTTCTTTATATAAATTGAATAGGTTCCTGTATTGACTATTTATCATGTATACCCTATCCATAAACCATCTGTCGTTATCCATATGCCATAATAAGGCTCTACCTCTAACTTTATTATTGTTTGGGTTAAGTAAGACTAAGCATTTAACATCGTCTGGGTTATCTACATACATCTTTAAATAAGTTTGTGCAGCTTCATATCGCATACAAGAACCCATGGTTTCCCCTTCGTCATAATTATCACAATGATACGCTTTTAATATATCTTCCCCATCAACCACCTTAAAGTCCTCTAGACTACCTTGTTTCAGGTAAGATATTAATTCCTCTATTTCGTATCCCTTATATTCCGAAGGATTAACACCTAAGTATTTTAACAGTTTACCTACCTTAAACTTCCTAGCTTTTCTTTTACCTTCTCTATCTTTAAAATAACCAGTTATGGTTTTGTCATCATCTAAATTGTAGTCTATAGTATCTATCGTGACCTTATCGGATATTTTATCTGAAGTTAAAAATTTTAGTAATTTGTCAGCAAATGGCTTGTTTATATTACCAAGTTTTTTCTTTAATGCTGGACCTACAGATATTTCTTTTTCTATTAATAAAGATAATTCCTCTAGTAATGTTATTTTTCTAGATTCTTCATTTAATAATTTTTTAATTAAATGTTTCATACTTGATTAACAATCATTTCAATATTTTTATTCGCACCCCATTCTCTGAATGCTTTTGTGTGCGCAACCCTGTCTTCCCACATTTCAATTTCCCTTAAATTTGGGTATATTGTAAGGTAATCTTCTAGTACTTTAATTTTAAAATCTAATGTAGCCCCCTTGTTGTTATAAATGTAATCATCAAATTTAAGGTTATATTTATTTAATATTTTTTCAACATGTTCAGAAATCTTAGGAATTCTACCAGTCATCATAACAACCAAAGTATTTGGTTTTGACCTTTCTTCATTATAGTCCGCTATTGTTGAACTTATTTGTGGTATATTAAACGCTTCCATATCTAAGCTTTCGCCTCTACCCCACCAACCTTTGAATGGCCAGTCTTGCCCAGTATTTTCTTTGTATTCTTTGGATGTTGGGTTATTTGTCTCAGCATCTCTACCGTCTGGTATTGGTGAATCCACAAGGGTTCCGTCAAAGTCAAATATTGATACTTTGGTTATGGTTTCTTCTAAACCCTCTCTTAAAGCTATTTTGATTTGTGATTTATCCATTTCCTAATGAAAACCTTTTAAAGTTACTTATTTCGGTATCTTTATTCGCTTGTCCCATGAATTTATCATGGTCTTCTGATGTTAGGTCTACTAACTTTCTTGTTAAATCAGATAAAGAACTTATTTTTCTCCAAGCAATAATATCACTTGTGTTGTTATCTATAACGTGAAAAAAATCTTCATATATATCATAATTATCCTCAACCGATTTCATTTCAGAGCTTAACTCCCTATCATACTGAGTAGAGTAATCATCTAGAGTTTCAACCATTGAATCGTACTTAGATATATCAGTCTCACCTAGTATAATAGCGCCTATTGTTTCAAAACTTAACTTGGTGTATAATTTTGAAACATTAAGTGATAATTCATCACACTTTTTAATTATATCAAATATTTTATTTGCATTTGGTGGCAACTTTTTACCTTCCAATTCTTTCTTTATTACATCTAACATTTTCATAGTGAATTACCTTTGTATATAAATATAATAAAATTTAAATAAAAAACAAACCCCGTAATCAATTACAGGGTTATTTTAATAATTAAGTTATATAGTTTAATATTAGATAGTCCCAGTTAGTAATTTACCTAATAATATACTCTTATTGACAAATTCATCATATGTGCCATTATTATCTATAATAATATGAGCACATGACTTATCTATATTAAAAGATTCCTTATCTTCAAGTGGTAATCTATCTGAAGCATCAACCCATATCACTAAATCAAATAGTTTATTTTTTAAACATTCTTCTATTTCTTCTCTATCCCTCATACCAACATAACAATCGGTGGTTTTCAAAACTTCCTTAGCTAATTTACTTCTATCGTCTTTGTTGTAATCTCTAATCATTTCGTACCACTCCCTTCTATGGTTAACTCTATCTTCAAAACATTCTTCTGGTGTCTTATACCCATACTTTGTTTTTAATTCATCGTAAATGAAAATATCCGCACAAGCTTGTGATGATGATTTGAATTTAAGACCAAACTTATCACCTAGTATTTCAGCTAGGCTATCCTTTCCGTGTCTTTTATTACCTATTATTAATAGTGATGGAAACTTTTTTTCTTTATTCATATTTAATTTTTTAAATAAAAATCCCCAGCTTATCACTGGGGATTAATTATACTACGTTAAAAACTAGTTTCAGAAAAGAATTTTTACATTTTGCTTTGTGTGTGTGTAATTTGCTGTATCTTTTCTTTATAAGAAGTAACAGAAAGGAGTTGTTTTCCGATTTTAGTTTTTGGACTGCTGTATCCTTTCTTTAATACTATAATACAAATATACATATAATTTTGTTACGTGTCAACCCCCTTGTCATTATTTTTTTCAATTAATTTATAATCATCCCCATAAATTTCTATAACTACGTATGTTTCAATGGGTTTTACCATGTTATAAATTATGTTAACTACTCTATAATATTTATTTTCTTTTGGTAAAAAGATTAATTCATGTATTCTGGGTAGATTATTGAAATCGACATTATCATCAATTACATTCCATTTTTCATCCAATAGAGTAACTGATTTTTTATTTTTTTTAAATATCTTCATCCTTTATTCTTTTCTGTTCGATATAAATTGATTTCTTTTTTGATTCCCTTCTTTCTTCTGAGGGTTTTGTGTAGGTTTTTCTTTCCCTTAATTCGTTAGTTTGTTTTGTGTTTCTAACTTTTCTCTTTAAAAATTTTAAAGCACTTTCAATATTGCCGTTTTTAACATTTACTTTTATCATACTATCCTTTATTATATAAGTATAGTCAAATATATATGTTTTTTTATTAAAAACCAAATAATATACATTATTTTATTTTAGAAACATATTTATAAATAAAACAATAAGAATATTTAAAACTTAATACTATGGGATGTGGATGTAAACAAAAACCAAAACCTACTAACGCTAATAACAGTACTAATAGCGATAATGGTAACAATAGCACTACTAGTAAATAATAACGGGTTAGAGTAAACCAACCCGTTTTATTTAAAGTTTTAATTGGATTATTTATTTCCACCTGCAAATCCCTTGACTATTGATGCTCCGAGCATTGTTCCAGAAAAAATAAGCATTGAATCAAACATTCCTGAATCGATTTCATAAAAGTGAAACCCATCAACCACAAAAGCTGCAAATGCTAGTATTCCAGCTAATATACCCATAACCTTTTTAGATGACGCTTTACCATCTTTACTATCTTCTATAAAGATACCCTTTAAAAATTCTTTCATAATTATCCGTTTATATATAAATACAAAAAAAACCCTCATAAAGAGGGTTTAGTAAAAAAACAAATAATTAATGAATAATAATCATTACTTAAGACACACTAACAACTTTTAATTCAAAAGTCAAATCTTTACCCGCTAAAGGATGATTTGCATCTAAAATAACAGTATTTTCTTTAACTTCTTTAACAATAACCTTGGCAACTTGACCAGCATTTTCTGTTTGTAAAACATCACCTTCCTTAACTGTATCTGGTACCCTATCTTTTTCAATCTCATGTAAATGTTGTGAACTTACTTCACCGTATGCCTCTGATGAAGGTATTGTAACGGTTTTAGTTTCCCCTTCTTGCATACCTTGTAATGCTTTCTCAAATCCAGGTATAACCATTTTTTTACCCAATTCAACATCAATTGGTTCCCTACCTGTGAAGTTTTCGTCACCCTCTACAGGCATTGATGCGTCAAATACTTGACCATCAGATAATTTTCCAATATAATGTACCGTTACTTTGCTGTTCTCTGTAATTACTCCCATAATCTAATTTTTAATTTATAATGATACAAATATACACTTATTAATTTAAATGTAAACACTTTTAATAAAAAAACCCATCTTTTTTTAAGAGATGGGTTTTAAGGCAAAAAAGTATGGTGGAGTATGTGGGCATGACCCCACTTCTTACTTACTAACAATAAACTTTCTACATGCTTAGTTCGTTTTTTCTAAAAGAACAAAAATATTAAGTTCCCAAATTAGCAGAGCGGTAACTTACAACCTTCAACCGATTGTTAAGTACAATCAGATAAACCTGGTGTCCCCGAAGGAACGTGCATCTTCTGTTAGGCGAATGCTACCTCTCCTTCAAATACTTCTACTGTAGAAGTTTCAAGGAAGTTTTTGTCAACGTTAAATTCGTTGTCGTTTAAAAGTCTTGATAGGTTATTCTAGTGTTTCCATCTAACACTGCATGCTTGTTAACCATTACGTTAAGCAATCAATATCATTATACCCCATAAAAAAAGAACTACTATATATATATTCACAAATATACTAAAACTTTACTAAGTTGTCAACTTTTTTAATAAAAAAAATGGGAACCGTTAAGTCCCCATTAATAATTAGTTGCCCCGTTTATTATTAATTAGTTAATAATTCCTCATTAACCTTATTGACCTTTTCTTGGACCTTGAAAATAAGTCTTTCCATTTCACTTAACCTGTAATCTAACTGATTTACAAGTTCTTTTTCCGTTAACTTAATAAGGTCGTGAAGCTTATCAGTCCTTGAATCTAAATTAGATTCAACTTTAGTTATTGCTCGATATATTTCATCGATGTTTCGGGATAAGTCATTATCATTTTTCTCACCCCTTTTGTTATTTAACCTTTGGTTTTCATCAATTAAATTGATTAAACCTGTCATTTCGTTGTTAAACATTTCGTTCCCAACCTTTTTGTTCAACTTCGTAAACATAACCACAATAGCCGTAACTAATGCAACTACACCTAGAGTTGATAAAACTGAAATTAAAATAATTGTTTCCATATCTATTTATGTATTTAAATTGTTATATGGGGCAACCAATTATTATTTTTTAGTTATAATATCATCTATGATACCATATTCTAAAGCTTCTTTAGCGTTAAGCCAATTATCTCTATTACAATCCTTAAGTACTGTCTTGATATCCTTACCAGTATATTCAGCAAGCATACCAAATAAGTTTTGATTATATTTCTCCGCTTCAGCAATACTAATCTTCATATCTTCAACATGACCTCTAGCACCACTACTAACTTGATGAAGCATAACTCTTGAGTTCGGTAAAGCAAATCTTTTACCCTTGGTACCATTACCTAATAAGATAGAACCCATCGATGCTGCCATACCAGTGTTAACCGTTAAAATATCAGATTCGACATAGTTCATTACGTCTACCATACTAAGACCACTTTTAACGCTACCTCCTGGACTATCTACGTACATCTTAATGTCAGACACCTCTAAGTTGTCTAAGAACATTAACTGAGCACATACAACCGTTGACATCTGGTCATTAACTGGTCCAACTACCCAAAGTATTCTATCCATCATCTGTCTTGAGAAGATGTCCATTTGAGTCACTCTTAATTCCCTTTCTTCAAGGATATAGGGTGTCATTGAACTGCTAGGTTGTGTTCCAGTTAATACATTTACATTATCGTAAATTGAAGCTTGTAGTTTATCCCAATAGTGAAACTGCATTCCGCTAATCCCCATATGGTTCATTGCGTAATTTTTAAATTCACTATAAAAGTCCATATTTGTATTTATGTAGTTCTCCATATTTTAATTAAAAATAGTTTTTTTATATTTTTCCAATGCTTCTAACTTGTCATCCGAATCAACTAATTTTTGTAATGCTTCTTCAGCGTTTTCGTAAAAATCACCAGTAGAGTGGTCGCCAATACCAGCTGGATATTGACCTAATAATTTTAATGTTGTTAAAGCTTCTTCTTTTTCAGATTCAGCTTTACTTTTCAATAATTTGTACAGTTGTTCTTTCATATTTAATCTTCGTTTGTGTAAATGTAGACAGGTGTGTATTCTCCCATCCATGACCCCTTTATATTGAATTCAAAAAACTCAATGGCTTCTTCATACGTCATACCATCGCGAGTCATTAGTATTTCGTATATCTTTTCGACACTATATGCGGCAACGGGACCAAGATTTATTCTCTCGGCAACCCCTATTATCGCTTTGTCTAATCCATCAGCTATTAAAGCCTCTTCGTTGTATTCTGCAACTTCTTCTGGTGTCATCATACTTCAGCTTCTTCTTTTTTAGCATTATAAAGCGTTTTAACGCTTTCTTGAACCACTTCATAAGTTTCTGCACCATATTTCTTTAAAATACCAGTGAAAGCACCTCTTTTAGTGATACCGACATCACCACGCTTGAGTGTTATCTTGTCCTTTTCTAAATCGTATACAATTGAAGCTATAGCTTCTTCTGCAACAATTGACTGGTGTTGTTCTTCTAGTTGTTCAAATATTAATTCATTAACCACTATGTAAATTTCTTTTTTAGTTTCAGACCTCATTAACTGACTTGTCTTGTCAATTCTATATAAGTCTTTCTCTCTATTGTTACTTCTAATAGCAATCTTTAGAGTTGATGGTAATGAACTTTTTGAAATTGTTGCGTTAAATACAGATAATGTGTCCTCGTTTGGTTCGTAGTACTCTGACATAATTTAAAATTTTAATTGTTATTAATTATTTAATTCTTGACAAATATACAACTAAATTTAATTATCGCCAACACCCTTCTTTAATTTTTTTAATTTTTCAATTAATTCTAACTCTTCACCATCAATATTCTTAGGTATATCTATATCTAAAATTATTATCATATTACCCCTCTCGTCACTATTCATTTTATATAACCCCTTTTTAGCTACCCTTAAGTTATCACCAACATCACTATATTTAGGTATATCAATCATTATATCACTACCATCAATGGTAGGTACCTTTACTTTATCACCTAACACTAGTTGTGAGTAATTTAATTTTAAATTATATTTTAAATCATTACCACTTCTTTCAAAGTCATGATGGTTTGTTATAGACACCTTTATGAATAGAGAACCTGGTAACCCACCCTTTACAGCGTTACCCATCCCTGTGTATTGTAGGGTTTCGTTCTCGCTAATACCTTTTGGTAATTCAACGCTAACGGTTTCTTCTTTGTAACTAACACCATTACCGTTGCATGTTTTACAAATGTTTTTAACAACTCTACCTTCCCCTTGACATCTTTGGCAAGTTTGTTGTGCTTGAAAACTGCCCATAGGTGTTGTTTGTAGCACCACGTTAAACCCTCTACCATTACAAGAGCTACAAACTTCTTTTTCTGTACCCCCTTCACCATTACAATCTTTACATGCTGAAGTTCTTTTGTATTTAAATTTTTTAGTTACCCCATTAAATACTTCCTCTAGAGTTATTTTTATATTAAATGAAATATCGTTGCCTCTCTTTTGTCTTCGAACACCTCCATGAAAATTATTCATGAAATCATTCATATTAAAACCTCCCTCAAATGGATTACCCCCAAATGGATTACCACCCATATGCATTTTATTACCAGCATGGCCATATCTGTCGTAGTTAGATTTTTTCTCAGAATCTGATAAAATTTCGTAAGCTTCAGCTATTTCCTTGAACTTATCTTCGTTACCACCGACATCTGGATGATGTTTTTTGGACAACTTTCTATATGATTTTTTGATTTCTGAATCTGAAGCATTTTTATCTACTTCTAATATTTCGTAGTAATCTTTTGGCATAATATTTACATTTACATAAATATAGGTATATTTGTTGAATATGTACAGAGTAATTCTATTAAAAAATGGTAACTATAGTATGACGATGCATCGTTGTAAGACTAGAAAAACGTCATTTATAAACTATAGAAGAATTATCGATGAAAACGTTGGAATAATATTCCCAAGGAAATATGTTAATTACGGTGGGATAAAACCAATAACATATAAGGTTTGTATTGTTAAGGAAACCGAAGAGGGTGACGAGTTTAGGGTTCTTAGAGATAAGATGGGTAGAACTTACACTGAAAAACCACTGGGTGATTGGACAATAATTGATGACCACCCATATGAGTTTGAGGAAACATTTTGGATGTTTGGTAAAGACCCAGTTAAAAATAGGGTTAAGATAAATGACATACTTAAAGTAATGATGGTTGGTGCCTATAAGAAAAATATGACCAAGCAACTAATTGTAGTTCATAACAAACTGGTTCTCTATAATGAAGAACAATTCGAAATGATTATTTGTAAGTGTAAAGAAGACGCTCAAAGACTACATCACACGATACATAAAGCCTGTAAAAAGAATAAGATAAAAAGTATTATATTTATGGGTACAGCATCAGAAGCAACGGTCTCATATATGTATGAAATAATACACGAACATACAGGTTGGCCTTATACAAAAATACGCAGAACTTCAACAAGACCTTAATTAGATATAATTACTAATTAGGTTAGTTAAAAATTCAAGTTCTTTATCATCACCTTTTGGTTTAAATAAATCGTAATGACTTTTTAAATTTTTATCTAAAAAACCTATTATTTGATTCACATCAATATTTATATTTATTGATTTAGAACACATGGCTGGATTATTCTTAACTAAACGGTATATGAATGGGAAAATACAGGTAAATACATTTTCATGATAATCTAAAGTTTTTTCATTTGAAGATTCGTCTATATTACTGATTAGTATTTTTGAAGCCTCTTCCATTAGTTTTGCTGTAACTACCATTTCATTATTTTCCATTCCCTCAAGAAATCCTAAAGAGTGCCATTTTTTTGTTACTTTATCCATTTTCTTTAATTTTTTTAGCAAACGCTGATTGAGCTATTTTACAGAAATATCCCCATATAGCATTGCCATTTTTATCTTTATCAGGATACTCATTTCTTAACTTTATAATAGTGTCAACAACATATTTTAATATTTTATATTCATCATTTGAACCAAATGTAGTGTAAGTATTATGTAAAGATTTACAAGTATTAGCTAGGTCCCAAGCTTCATTTATAAACTCATCAGTTGGTGAGTCTTTTGATTCTAGCCATGCATTATATAATTTAAGGTTTTTTTCTTGTAAGCTCATCTTTATAAACTATATGAGCGTAAACCAATACATGCAATCCAAAGGATTGTTGATATAACAAATCCTGTTTTAACCTCATACCCACTTTGGGTTTTAACATAGCTAAGTTTAAAACATAAACAAGCTAAAATCGCATACAATATATTTAAAATCATAATTATATTTTTTCAAATCTTTTATTAAACTCTTCTTTATCAAGTATTTCATAACTACCAGTAGTATATTTAACTATAAATTCACCTGGTTGAATATGTAGGTCAGTAATGCCATCGCCAGATTGTAGTTTTCTGAACTTTAAGGCAACATTAGATGGTTTGATAAATTTCAATACTTCGTCTTTGTTTTCTTCATTGTATTGAACTGCTGAAATTACTTCTGGTTTTTTTCTATAAAAATTCATATATTATTTATTTACTATTATAACTCTATACTATTTTCTGGATTGTCAATATCATCATCAGCACCATTACCTATGTCGAAATTATTTTGAATGTCTTGAATGATTTTATTAATTTCACCCATTTTAGCTGGTTCAACTTGAATTGGGTTTACACATTCAATCCTTTCACTTTCACCATTTGATGTAGGTAAAAAGAATGCTATTGCATTAGCTTCTTTTTCAGCTAATACTTTGTTAACTTGGTCACTAAAAATTTTAATTACCTCTCCGTTAGTTATTGTTTCCCTATCTATATAAAATACTAGAATCATAGGGTATCCCTTTTCCATATTTATTGGTTTATATATTCGTTATATGTCATTTCGACAACATTATTTAACAAATCTTCTTTGTTATTAACCCAATCTTCAGGTGTGAAGTATGTTGCTAATAATTCGTTAATTAGTTTTGATTTTTCGTTAGAATCGACAATACTAGCTTTAAGTGGTTTGTCATTTTCGTCAAGTAGGTAAACTATTGATTGTGAACCATCTTCTTTAATTTCTTTAGATAAAATTTTCATCATATAATTCTGTTATTTAATTATACTCTAATATAAGAAAAATTATTTAAAGTGTAAACAATAAAAAAGGGTTATATTCAAATATAACCCTTTTTTTACAATTAAGAATGTGTAAGACATTCTTTGAATAAAAGAAGAGTGTTTTAAACCGTAACTGGTGCGTATCTTTCACTACCTATAATCTTCATCATAATTGATTCTGGAGTTATATCTTCACCAGACAATAAGCCAGTTAATAATGCTGGACTAAACCCAGAAACTAATGCCGTACCATCCTTATCGAATTGTACTGGGACATTTTCGTTTCTAGACTGTATGTTCCAATATACAATCTTTGGAACCTTATATCCAGCTTCAGTATAACTTTCCTCAATCATGGTTTGCGCTGTTGGGTTCCATGTATTTGTATCACCGTAACAAGTGATACCTTTAGCTTTATCAAACTCCATATCTGAAAGTATCAAAATCATAGTTGGCATTTCAGACTCAGAAACATTATTTTCCTTAGCTTTACTTAGAATCTCTAAAAATGTAGCTTCTATATCTGTATTCATACCCCAATCTGCGCGAGTAAGTTGGTTGAATCTATCAGATAAGTCACCATTTAAATACTGTAAAGTTGGTCTACTAGAAAACGTCATGAACGCATCTTTAAATGCACCCTCATTTCTTTCTGAAATGTATAAACCTAACGATAAAGCTACATCTAAACAAGTTAACTTTGCACTACCTCCAGCAGAAATACCCATAGAACCTGAAGTATCTACCACTGGTAAAACTCTTTCGTTGTTACCTTCCATGTAGTTTGGTAACGCTTTCCATTGTTCTGAAGCACCTTCTGAAGAACCGTAATTAAGATTCTTCGTTACGTCATAAGGGTAAATAGCGCCAGCGTTTATCTTGGCTTCACCTTTCGACAAGGAATCTAAGTAATCACCGAATCTTATACCATCATTTTTAGTGAAGGCTTTCATATAATCAGACATAGCCTTAGATGGTACGTGACTATAGTTTATGTTTTCATAATCTTTAGCACACATCAATTGCTCAACGGTGTTGGAAAGTTCTGACAACATCTTTCTATACGCCTTTGGTGTAAGTTTTAAATATTTTCTAAGAACAGAAGCAAGCTTCTTTTTTTCTTTATTTTTACCGTTAACACTAGGCATCCATTTAGCGGCTAACCCATTACCTTCTTTAAGGGCAGTAGCAATTACTGATAAAGCTTCAGTTTCTAACTTAGTACCAACTAAGGTTAGCATATCATCCCATCTACCGTACTCTGGTATAAGGTGTAAGTTTTTTCTAAGTGACTCAGTTCTATTATTAGCTATATAAGTAATAATCTCTCTAAACGTACCTCTTTCACCAGCACCACCTCTAACGTCTCTGGCCCAGAAAATTAATTTCATGGCTAAAAGTGGGTTTTCACCATATGCTCTACTAAAGACATTTATTTTTTTCAATTTGTCTTGCCCTCTTAAAGCACCTATCTTGAAAAATAAATCGACACAGCTATTTAAAGAAGTGCTATTAGTTGCCATTCCGTTTTCAGTTAACTTGTCGTTAGTCCTTAATGCGTTCACCAATTTAGTCATGATTCCTAGTTTTAAAATTTAACGTTATACAAATATATAAAAATAATTTACTTTTGTCAACCCTTTTTTAATATTCAAAAAGATTTTTTAGTAATCTTTCATATTCTTTAATCTTTAACTCTTTACTTTCGATTTCTTTTTGTATGTTTTCTGGTACATTTACAACATATTCAGACTTAAGTTTTGATATCTGCCTTTGTATTATACTAACCTCTGAAACATACTTATCGTATAAGTCACCCTTCTCTTTATTTATCATTTTATAAATTATTTTTAATGTAATTGTAGTAATCTTCTATACTTTTACCTAAATCCTTATGCGAGTTACTATTTTCGATTAACTTAATTATATAAATATTATCTAATTTTTCACTAATTTTTTTTGTTTGTTTTTTTGTGGTATTTTTCATTTTAATAGTCCATTATATTTTTTCAAACCACGCTCTAATTTTGCTTGTGGTAGAATTGTAATTGTTATGAAATTCAGCATTATCAATTACTCCATCATCTATAAAGTAGTATCCAACGTTAGCACTGTAATGTCCACCACCAAATGATGTGAAATAGTAGAGTGATAAACTGTAGTCAGTTGACCCTACAATTGAGTTAAGTTGGTAATTTCTAACTACTGGACTTCCATATATTATATAATTATTTTGTGTTAAAAACTCTATAGTGTCATTTGGGTATTCAGTAGCAAATGCTGTAACCATTTTAGTTAAAACCCATTTAGTACCTACAATACCTGAACTATATGAAGTGTCGTAAGGTAACGTCCCTCCATCACTATAATTATCTTGCCATTGAGTTGTGTCATTTTGTTCCTCTGGTACATTAACCCATGGCATATATTCGTCATCCTTCCTACAAGAACAAATAGTCAATAATGTAGCTAATAAAAAAATTTTAATCACCAAAAATAATAACTCTTTCATATCTTTTTTTTTAATCATAATCAAATATAGAAAAAATTAATCAATTGTCCAAATCTTTTTTAATAAATTTAACTTTTATCTCACCAAAATTAACAAACACAGTATCTTTGTGTTCAAAATCAACACCTTCTGGATTGGCTTTATAAAACAAATGTTCATCCATTTTTTTATGGTTATCCTCATCCAATTCGTAAGTTAATGTTAACCCTTCTTTGAATATTTCTTTATTGTTAACTATTTCTGATATAGTATTAATTAGTTCATCGTATGTCATATTAAAACCTAGTAAATATATTTTTTAAATTATTTTTAACTTTTTCCCAAAAACCTTTCTTTATTTTCTTAACCTCACTAGGGTTGTTTTTTAACTCTTCCCCTAAACTAGATTTTAGTTCATTTATAAACTTATCTTTGTTTCGTTGAGTATTTAGTTTAATTGCTTTAATCTCGTTTTCTATTACATCAACAGTTTCAACATTTTCTATAATTTCTTCCCTATCTAAATTTTTGATAAATTCCTTATTATGTTGATTAAACTTGCTTAAAACTTGTTCAAGTGGTATGGGATTTTTCATATTCCGCTTCATAAAACAAATGTACTTATTTTTTGACAATATGTAAATACTTTAGATAAATACTTTCATATTTTGTAATATGTAGTATATTTGTAAAAAATATTTTACTATGACAAATATATTTATTTATTCGTTTATTGTATATGGTATTTGTAATATACTAATATGGGGTAGTAACTTTTCTTGGTGGAGAAATCTACTAAATAAGTTAGGTGAAGGTGATTACAGTCTTTATAAGTTATTCACATGTTTCATGTGCCTACCAACATGGATTGGACCCTTGGTTTCGTTTTTATCGATTTACTTTGGTGATAGTACCTTATCAATCACTGCTAATATGGGGTTTGATTCTTTAGTATTGATATTATTCCTTGATGGTGTTTTTTCATCTGGAATAGTTTGGTTCATAAATACAGTACAAGAATTTTTTGAAAGTAAGACTAAGGGATAAGGGGTTTTACCTTATCCTTTATTTTTTTCCTAATCTTAAATATTTTTGATTTAACCTCGTCTTCGGTTAATCCAGTTTTAATTGATATCTCCTCAAAGCTTTTTCCGTAAACGTCTCTTAAGATTATTAATCTTTGATTTGACCTATTTAGTTTTTTAACTTCTTTAACTACAGTTTTATTAATTTTTAGTTTTTCCATATTTAGTATTTAAACTAAGGTATGAAAAAAATTTTAAATAAAAAAATAAACTTATAGTTTTATTCAGCACATTCTATACAAATCTCACCATTACTACAATTACATATAATTTCTGGTTTCTTAAATTCTTGAAGTTCTATTTTTTCCCTCTTTGGTGGTAATTCTATTTCTTGATTTTTAACCTTTCTAGTCACTGAAGTATCTGTATTTTCTTCAACACTTGTCTCTGTAGTTTCATTAACAACTTCTGAATTAGTATCATCCTCCCTTTCTTCTGGTACATTAGATTCATCTAACTCTTGTTTTTCCTCAACAACTTCATTAGGTGTGATGTCTATGTTAATCTCACTAGAACTATCAAAGCTCAAAACAGGTTCGTCAAATTTAAAGTTTAATAATTTTAACTTAGATAGGTTATTAGTTTTGAATATTTCTTGTAACTCTTTTACTTTAGCTTTAAAAAGTTCGTGCTTCTTTTCTCTTTCTATGTTGATAGAGATTATACCTTCAATATAGTCTAATAGGTCATCAAATGTAACCCCTTCCTTTTCAGTATAGAACACATAGTAATTATTGTCCTTTTCTATTAAGTCTTTTTTGATTATATCTGAATCTGGTATTGTCCAACCGCTCTTAAATGCTGCGTCAACAACTTGCACACCTTGTACGTATCTAATTCCAATGATGTGTGGTTGTAATGAGTCTAGTCTTTCTTGTATATTACTCATAAATGTTTTTTATATAAAAACACCACAAATAAGTGATGTTATAATGTAAGAAATGGACATACTTAAAACCCACAACGAACCATTACCCAATTTATACTTTTGAGGTGTTTCGGTGTCCGATTTTACCCAAGCTTGTGTAAAATAATATAAGTGTCTTATGACATTCAAGGATGACATAACTAACACGGTTAACAATATTTTATTAAGTATATCCATTCAAACAATATTTATTAAGCGTTCTTTCTCTCAGAAATTTCTTTTCTAAGGTCTTGCGCTACCGTTTTAATTTGCTGTAAACCTTGTCTTACCCTAGTTCCAGCAGCTTTGTTACCTTTTTCATCAAACTTAGCAACATCCTCAGAGATACTTTCAATAATCTCTTTTAAATTTTCGAATTTTTTCATTTTAATTAATTTTAATTATTCGTTATTATTTTTTGGCTCTTCGCCTGGCATATACTCTTGCCATTTTTTAATCATTTCGTCAATCATGACTATTTCTCTTAATATTGATTTAATTTCTTTAGTTTTTTCATCAATATCATCATTTGAGTTGATTAACTTTTCAAGTTTATCCTCTATCTTAAGTTTGTCTAAACCTAGTTCCATTAGAATTATATTAATAGTCCTCATTTTCCAATTATAAGGATAATAATTAATAAATAAAGCTTAAATGGGGGTTTTTAGTGTTTTTTTAAAGATTTATCCAAAATATTATATATCTCTATGAAGTTATCAATATCAGAACGAGTCTTTTGTGACCCATATGAAAATAACTTATACCATAGGTTTTTTATGGTTTCTGGTATCTGTGGTTTGGACTCTTTTTGTTCTACTGAGTAATATACTTCACACATAAATTCTAGGAAATAATAGTAAGCTTCTTTTGTGTCAACAAAATTTATACCTTCATCATTAAAGTTTTCTATATTTTTCTTCCAACACCATTTAAAATGATATATCCTGTCTATTTCTGATGTTATATCATCACCCATATAGGTGTCAAATATTAAGGAGAATAATGACTGAATAAAATCACTATATAGTTCAGAACAGTTGTGTTTGATATTATTAGCATTTAATAATACATTAACACTGTTCTCGCTTAGTGGTGTCTTTATATAACTCAAGAATTTTAAACTTTTATCAATATTTTCCATTACAAAACAAATATAATTTATGTCTCTGGAAAATAAATGTTATTTATCCAAATCTGGATTTTTTATTATACTTTCATTGCCTTCGTATGGTATATACTTGCCACCACCCAAATATATTAAGTTTTGTTTTCTATTTTTACCATCTGGTCTATAAGAAACATGAATCCACCCTGGATAACCATTTACAGGTCTTTCGTATATTAATTGGTCATAATCTAAATTCTCTCTAATCCAGTCACCCATCTCTGTGTTGTTAAACTTATTAATACTCTTTCTCCAGTAATAATCATCAATATCCATTGCCGCACCATAATTACGTTCACTAGGGTCTAACCCCACACAATGTTGTGAATTTTTTGACCCGCCAATAGCTTCATTTAATTCTGGTCCCCTAAATACCGAGTTTATCTTTATTGGTTTACCTGTGTGTTCTCTTAATTTATCAAAAACATTAATACACAGAGATTGTATAAGCATTAACTGATTTAATGTTGGTGTATTATCTAATCCTTTACTTATTGCGGTATTACTATGAGTTACTTCTGCCAATGAAACATATTCCGAAACTTTTTCCATGTCTTTATCTTTTTTATTATCTATTATTACTTCTTCTTCTTTCGGTGCCACAATTTGTGGTTCCAAATCATTATTAACCGTTTCAGTTTTTTTTGATGTGAAAAGATTAATTAATAATTGTATTATTTTATAAAACATCTTATTAATAAATATCTATAAATAATAAAAAACCCTCCTTATTAGGGGAGGGTTTAATTTATTTATAAATGGATTACCAATTTATTTTGGTGTATAATGTATAGTACCAGATTGGTCTACCGAGAAATCTTGTGGATTTTTCTGTAGTTTAGTCTTTGCGAAATCAGCCCAATAGTTTTTCATACCACCTTCTTCCTGTGATATAGTTTTAATTAGGTCCATACTCATCGCTAACTCATGTGTTTCATCTTGAATTTCATGACCTAATTCAGCCATTTTTTCTATATCACCAGTTTTAGGTGATAACACATTTTGATAGTACTCCATTTTAGCTTCCTGTGCTTGATTATCTAATTGTATAACTTTACCTATACCAGCAATACTACCTATTGTAATAAGACCAGCAGCTATCCAGTTTTTTAAACCTTCATCTAATGTTTCAATATCATCTCCCTCATACATACCTTCAAAAACTTCGTCAAATCTATCTTCGTAAACTTGAGCAGCTTGTTCTTCTTCGTCTGAAGGTCCTG
>CEUJ01181711.1_pt1 | contig 18081 bp, 15 predicted proteins | sample 361531 | NCBI WGS metagenome assembly CEUJ01 (sample SAMEA2622842, study PRJEB7988) | marine metagenome | biome: marine biome (ENVO:00000447); feature: marine epipelagic mixed layer (ENVO:xxxxxxxxx); material: "saline water (ENVO:00002010), including plankton (ENVO:xxxxxxxx)" | depth 140 m | reverse complement strand
ATAGCTCAATTGGCTTGATTTATGCACTGAAAAAAATTTTATAAAATCTTCAATTTTAAGATTTCTAGATATTATTTGTTATGGAACTTTATTAGTTAGATAACTAAACAAGCAAATAAGTTATATGTATTTAATTTTATCAAATGGCCATTCAGCTACAAGGTGGATAACAAAAATTTTATCAAAAGATAAATTTTCTAAATGTTATCACAGTGATAGTCTGATTAAGTTAAATCCTAAAATAAAAGACATAATTACTTATCATAAATTTCTTAAAAAACATAATGATGTAGAAAAGTTGGTTGTAGGATCAATTCACATCCCTTTAAATTTAAATAAAAATTCTTTAGAGGAATTAAATAAGATGAATGTGAAAACTTTTTGGTTAATCAGAAACCCAATTGATAAAATTAATTCAATGATGCAGTTTTATCTTCCAAAGTTTCTTACAAATGGTTTTTTTGCTAAGAAAATAAATCCTCTAATAATAGATAACAAAAATTCAAAACTTTTTGTAAAAAACATTTTTGACGAATGTAATGAACAAATTAATTTAAATTTTGAAAAGTATCTTAAAATAAAAAATCAATATTATTTTAATTATGCTTTAGATACATTAAAGTTCAAAATAAATAAAACACTTTTCAATCTTGAATTAGACGAAACTTTATTGAAAAAAAAAAATTTTGAACGATATATAACTGAAGTAATAATTAATTTATTTTTGTTTACCTCTGGCTCTTGTTTAAGATTTGACCAACAAGCAGTAAATTTAGCTCAAAATCGTATTATTTCATTTGAAGAAATTGTTCAAAATGAAGAAAATTTCTTAAATTTTGCTAAACTTTTAAATGATAAATTTAGTAATGAAAATTTAAATCTTAATGAATTTTTTAATAAAGTAGGGAAAAATGTAAAAAGTTACGATAAATCAAATTATTGGCCCAAAACATTCAGAGAGTATTTTATTAATAAAATTAAGGAAAAAAATCTAAATGAGTTTTATGACCGAATTAATTATGAAATAAATTAGAATATTTTAATTTGAAAAAAATCTTATATTTAAGATCTATTTTGTTACAACAGCATATATATTTGAAGAATATTTAGAATTCATTTTAAGTGATAGTTTGAATAACTCATATAAATTTTTATTGTCGATTTTACTCATATTTTTTTGAGAACTAATTTTGAAGTTATAATATCCGATCTTCAAAATTTTGAATTTGCTTTTTAATATATGCCTTTTAAATAAAGTAGAGTTATATACTCGTTGATGTAACAAAAGCTTGTCGTTTTCAGTAAAACTTTTTAAAGTTTTAATTATTCCCATCTCCACACCAATATATCTATGAATAGAATTAGAATTTGGAACTGTAAATATAGCTTTTCCATCTTTCTTTAATTTTCTTTTTAATTTAATTAGCACCCTATTAGGAGAAATTACGTGCTCCAAAACATGATTTCCAAAGATTACGTCGTAATCGAATGAATATTTATCAATATTTTCAAACTTATCGTTTACATAATATATTTTTTTATTATTTAATTTTTTAATATTATTTTTAAGAATTTTTTTATCATATTCAAAAACAATTACCTTTTTAAATTTTTTATAAACACTTTTTAAAAGTACGCCATCACCACAACCCATTACTAAACATAAATTTTTTTTATGTTTATATTTTTTCAAAAGATATTCGCACAACAAGACATTAAAATTAGAGGTTACTTTTATATTAGCTTTAGATATTTTTGATGTATAAGGATTAATCATTTAAACTTAAAATAAGTTATCGAAACTTTTGCTTTATTAAGTATATCCATACGATTAGTTTTAATTTTTAATTTTTTTTCAATTAAAGATAATAATTCAACAGTTTCAAGAGAATCTAGATTTAAAAAAATATTACTTTCATCAAGTTTTAATTTCTTTTTTTTTAAAAAGTTTGATATTAATATTTTTAATTTATCAGTATTTTTTTTACTTTTCATGACTGTAAAATTTTATAACACAATCTTAAATAATTTTAAAAAAAAAGACATTTTTTACAAATACTACAAAACAAGTAAATCTTATAATGAGTTTTATCAATTTATTAATAACATTGTATATTTTCTTTTAAAAAAAAATAAAAAAAAGAGGGGTGTAGTAGTTACTTACTCTAACAAATCTGCAGAAATGTATGCTTCGGTTTTTCCTATATTGATTTCTGATTTTGTTTGGATTCCTGTAAGTCCTGAAATGCCAGCTACAAGGGTAGAGCAAATATTAAATCTTACTAAACCAGATTTTTTTTTCTACGATACTAGAAACAACGATGTTTTTAATAAAATTAAAAAAAAAAAGATAAAAATGATTAATTTTAATTTTTTTCATAAAAATAATTTTGAACGAATTAATTTATTAAGTGTGATAAAAAAATTGGATTTTAATAAAACAGCAACAATCTTTTTTTCATCTGGATCAACAGGAGTTCCAAAAGGTGTTAAAATAACCCATAAAAATTTTATTACTGATGTTTATTTACAAAAAAAACATTTATACAAAAACAAAACAAAATCCTTAATCGTTGGTGATTACAACGATCCATCTTTTAGCACATTTTTTGATATTTATTTTCCAGTAGTTCTATTCGGGTCAACGATATGTCCAGCAATATCAAGATCAGATAAATTTTTAATGTACGATCATTATATAAAAAATAAAATTAATACTGCAGTTTTAGTACCTTCAGCTTTGGAAAGAATTAAAGAGATATTGATAAGAGACAAAATTAAGTTGACTGGCAAATTCTTGTTTATGTGTGGAGAACCTTTTTTCTTGAAATTATATAAATTTATAATTGAAAATTTGAAATTTAAAAATGTATTTAATTCTTATGGATCGGTTGAGATGGGAAATTGGGTGTTTTATCACGAGTGTAATAAAAAAGATTTAATAAAATTCAAAAAACTAAATATGGTTCCTATTGGGAGACCATACTCTCAAGTTAAGTATAAAATAAAAAATAAAGAACTTATAATTGAAAGTCCTACAATAACCGATGGGTATTTATCCGATGATCAAACAAAAATAAATTTTAAGATTAGAAAAAATAAAGACAATATATTTTTTTCTGGAGACAAATCATTAAAATTTAAGAATAAAATTTTTGTTACTGGACGAAAAGATAAGATGGTTAAAATTAATGGCTATAGAATTCAAATTGAGGATATAGAATTTGAAGTCAGAAAAATTAAGACGATTAAAAATGTTGTTGTTTTTGAAAAAAAATTATCAAATAACAGAAATTATCTAGTAATGGTAGTATTTACAGAAAAAAATTTTAGTAGGGAATTGTTTTATGAACTATTAAAAAAAAATCTTCCTACATACATGATTCCGAAAAAAATTCATTTTGAAGTAAAAATACCTCAAAATATTAATGGTAAAATAGATAAAAAATTAATTAAGGAAACTTACAAATAATTAAATTCTATAAGGTCTTTCAGCATCTCCATCACCTTTAAAAAATACATTTTCATTTTTATCTGATTTTAAAATACAAATGTGAAGATCAGTTACTTTGTTATTATAAGGTTCAGAATAATAAGGTATAAATTCGTTTTTCTTTTTGTTAAAACCTAATTTCTCAATATTTAGCACTTTATTGCTATATATATACAAATCAATAAATTCATGATGATTTTTAACAATAAAATCTATAAACAAACTGGAGATATTATTTTTTAATTTAAGGTCACCAAAAGCATCTACAATTCTAACGAAACTAATTTTTTTAATTTTAATTATTCTAAAAACAAAGATTAATTTTAATTTATTATTTTCAAAAATTTTAAATAATTGATATTTATAAAATGGGTTATTTATGTATTTATTTATAAAATATTTTTTATTTTTTTTTGGGTGAAATTTTTGTAACGGCATTTTCCGAAGATTTGACGATATTTCGTATTTAAATTTTGGATTGTTTATTTTTTTTGGATTAACAAGTTTTTTAGACAAATTACATTTTAGTTCAGGATTTTTAATATAATAATGTGAAAATTTTTTGACTTCTGAAAAATGATTATAGATTTTACCAGTTGTATGTTTATTTATATTAATTGCAGCTAATAGTTTTGGATTAAGTTTATTTAAATAACCAAATAAAGGTATTGTGCTTTGTGATCCAGGCTTTTTTAACAGAAAAGCAATAAATTTGTCTTTCAAGTTATTAGAAAAAGACCAATTTGAGTAAGTGACTACACCCATAGCAGCAGTTATCTCATTTTTGTAGTATAGTAAAAGCATATTAAAGTTTTTTAATTTCTTATAATTGTAAAAAAACTGAATAATTTTTTTATTTTTAACAAATATATGATCTTTCTTAATTCCTTTTATAAAAATTCTAAACTTGCTGATTTTATTTTCTGTTAACTTTTTAATTTTAATCATTTATTAATTTTAATTTAAATTATAAAATTTATATTACAAATATTTTAATATTTATATATGTTCTCAAAAAAAAAATGGTCTGAATTATCTGCAAATGAATTTAATAAAAAATTAAAAAAAGTAAAACTTAATAATGGAAGATATTCGTATGGAATTGAAGTCCAAGATGATAAAAAAAATAATTATATTTTTTTATCCCCATTTAGTGATTATACTGAAATATTAAATAAAAAATCAATTTCATATCTTTCAAAAAAAAAAAATCTTTGTTTTAAATTCATTTCCCCAAAAATAATAAAAAATCCAAATATTGCTTTGGATGGTTATGTTCATAGACTTTATTTTAAAAATTATAACCAATGGAAGAACAACATAGCTGACTATAGATTTAAGAGATACTTGAAAGAAAATTATAAAGTTGGAATTGAAATTAAAATTGAAAATTCGAATAAAATTTTAAGTGACTTTTATTATCTATTTAAAAAACAAAGATTCCTAAAATTTTCAAAATTATCTCAGCCTAAAACTTTTTTTTATAAAATCTATCAATCATATATTTCAAAAAATGACGGATTTATAATTTCTGCATTCATCAAAAAAAAATTAGTTAGTTCAATAATTTTTATTTTAGATAGAGAAAAAAAAATAGCTTTCTACAAATATGTCTGTAACGATCGAAAATACAAAGTAAAAACTAGTAATATTTTAATTAGTGAGTCTATAAAAAAATTATATAAATTAAAAATTAATAAAATATGTTTTGGTTTTTCAAGTTTCTCTAGTAAAGGATTAATAAAATTTAAGGAAAGTATTGGTTGTAATAGATACTATAGATACATTTATAGAGATAAGAATTATTTTTTAGAAAAAGAAAAATACTCTTTAAATAAAAAAATTAAAAATTGCAATTTCACAAACTTAAAAAAATATCAACATGAGTACTATAAGCTTCTATAATAAAAAAATATGTATAATTGGCAATAGAGATGGTCCATTACTAATACATAAATTATTAAAAAAATCTGGAATTAAAACGAATTTAATTTTAATTAATAGAAAATTAGATAAAAAATTAGAAAAAAAGTACAAAAATATATCTAAACTCAATTTTTTGATCTGTAAAAATGAGTTTGATTGCCTTAAAAATATTAAGCATCATAAAATAAATTTAATTATTTCAATTTTTCCAAATTTAATATTTAAAAAAATACATAAAATTTATCCAACTTATAACTTCCATTTGTCATATCTTCCTAATTACAGGGGCAAACACCCGATACATTGGGCAATTCTAGAGGGAAAAAAAGATTTTGGTATAACGTGTCATAGGATAGGTTCAAAAATTGATCACGGTCCAATTATATGGCAAAAAAAAATTATCATAAATAAAAAATATTTAGATTTTAAATTTGTTAGAAAAAAATTATTAGAGTTAATTCCAGAAAATTTTTTTAAAAAAAAATATAAACAAAATAACACACCACCACCTGGAACTTACTTAAGAAAGATTAAACCACTGGATAGTAGAATTTTGAAGTCCGATTTATATGATCAAGAGTATTTAAAGAGAAAAATAAATTTATTTTGTACATCTAGATATCCATGCTACCTGATCGTTAAAAATAAAAAATATTTTATAAAATCTTTATTGTCATTGAAGAATTATAATCTTAAAACAATATATGATAAAAAAAGTTAAAAACGTAGCAATAATTGGAATTGGTTATTGGGGAGAAAAAATTAAGAATTCAATAATTAAAAATAAAAAATTCAAATTATCTTACATTGCAGACATAAGTATGAGTAAAAGAAACCTAATTTTAAAGGATAAGATTCCAAATTATACAAAATTAGTTTTAAATTATAAGCAAATTGATTATACAAATATCGATGCAGTATTTATTGTTACGCCAGCAAAAACGCATTTTAAAATTTCCAAATTTTTTTTAGAAAGAAAAATAAATGTATTTATAGAAAAACCGATAACCTTAAATATAAAAGATTACAAAGTTTTGGATAAAATTTCTCAAAAAAATAAACTTGTCTTAATGGCAGGAGATTTGTACCTTTATAATCCAGCTATTAATTTGATAAAAAAAAAAATAGACAATAACTATTTTGGAAAAATTAAATATATTGAATTTAACAGATTAAACTATGGAATAGTGAGATCAGATATTAATCTTATAGAAAATTTATCTTCACATGATATTAGTATTTTATTTTATATATTTAAAAATCTAAAAATAAAAAAAATTCAAGCAACTAAACAGAGTATTTTACCGAATAAGAAATATGATATTTTTCAAAGTAATATTACATTTACAAATAATCTAAAAGTTTCTTTGAAGTTAAGCTGGAATTATCCAGCAAAAATAAGAAATATAGTAATTTTTGGAACAAAAAAAAACGTATTTTTTGATGATTTAAAACCGCATGAAATAAATATTTCTAATAAAATTATTTACAATAAGAGTGGTTTAAAAAGTATTGGTAAGGATTCTAAAATTTTATTAAAAAAAAATACAAAAAAACCTCCTTTAGACATAGAATTAGATTATTTTTACAGTTGTTTAATTGGAAAATTAAAACCAAGATCTAATAAAAAATTAATTATAAATACATTAAATTTAATGGAAAAACTCAACAAATCCTAAAAATGGTTAAAAATTTTATTAAACTCTTTGTTCCCACGATTTTATTAAAATTTTATAAAAAATTAGTTTTTAAAAAAGAAAAATTACCAAAAAAAATAAATACTGAAAATCAAGATGCTAATATTAGAAAAATAATTGGTGAAAAAAAAAGCCGAGATTGGTACGATGGAGCTTATCTTAGTGCTGAAGGACAAAAATTATATTTACCTCATTACACTAAGTCCCCTTATTATTATCTTTGGTCTATAATTATAGAAAAACTTAATTATGCTAATCCTAGTTTAATTCTTGAATTGGGTTGTGGCGCAGGACAACTTGCTTCACTAATACGCGATAAAGGTTTCAAAAACTACATTGGGATTGATTTTTCAAAAGTAGCTATTGATATTGCAATTAAAGTCTGTCCAGAATTCAAATTTATTTGTGAGGATATTCTTAATTCTGAAAATTTAAAAAAAATAGATTACGATTTTGTAATAATTTTAGAAGTATTAGAACATGTAGAGGAGGATAAAATATTATTAAGTAAAATTAAATCTGGAACAAAAATAATTGCAATGGTTCCAAATTTCGATTCTGAATCACATGTAAGATATTTTTCGTCAAAAAAAGAAGTCAAAGATAGATATAGTCATTCTTTTAGAACAGAGCCTAGAATAACGGAGTGGCTTTCTGACTTAGATAATAATACCAGATATTTTGTCATTGAAGGAATAATTAAGTAGAAAATGATCTCTAAAATAAATCAATATAAATTAAAAATTAATGTGTGGAATTTCTGGAATACTTTCATTTAATTCAAAAATTCAATTTGATGAATTAAAGAAATTTAATAATACTTTAAAACACCGAGGACCTGATAATGAAGGTTATTATATTAATAAAGAGGCTAATTTTGGACTAGGCAATAGAAGGTTATCAATAATTGACTCAAGTGCAAATGCTGATCAACCTCTTTCTTATCTAGATAGATATTGGATTTCCTTTAATGGATGCATATACAATTATGTTGAACTTAAAAAAAAATTATTAGATTTAGGGTATAAATTTACAACTAACACCGACACGGAAGTTCTGCTGAAGTCCTTTGTAGAATGGGGAGAGGAATGTCAAACACTATTTAATGGAGACTGGGCATTTGCAATTTGGGATCAAGTTAAACAAGAAATTTTTTTATCTAGAGATAGATTTGCAGTTAAACCTCTTTATTATTATTTTGATAAAAATATTTTTGCATTTGCATCAGAAATAAAATCTTTCAAATATTTAAAAGCTCCAGTTGAAATAAATTATGACGAAATAACTAAATTCTCAGATAATATATTTAATAAAAATAAAACTTATTTAAAAAATGTTAATAGTTTAGGTGGCGGTTGTTCAATCAAAATAAATTTAAAAAAAATTATTGATATAAAAAAATGGTGGGAAACTAAAGATCATCTATATAAATTTTCAAATAATTTAAATGAACAATCCGAGCATTTACAATATCTTATAGAAGACTCTTTAAGAATTAGACTTAGAACAGATGCCGATTATGGATTTACCTTGAGTGGTGGTTTAGACAGTTCTACCTTACAAGCTTTTGCAAATATAAAACTAAAAAAAAAAACTAATTCTTTTTTTGTAGATTTTCCTAATTCGGAAATTAGTGAGTATGAATACTTTGAATATTTAAAAAAAAATTATGATAATAATTACCACTATATCAATTTCTTTGATGCGAAACTGAACTATGACAAATTATCCAAATTAGTGAGTATGCAAGAGTCTTTGCAATTTTTCTCATTTTCATCTTTTTTGAATTATTCTGAGATGAATAAGAGTAATTTAAAAGTATCAATTGATGGTCATGGGCCAGATGAATTGCTTGGAGGTTATCCATTTATTTTTGAGGAATTAATTAATAATTTTTCATATTCTTTAAAAAATAAAATTAGTCTTAAAGAATTAAAAAAAACCTATTCCCAAATTCAATTTCCAAAGACAAAGCTTAATAATAAGTTAATGAATAAAGAGCCTGACATTAAAAGTGATACTTTTAAAATTTTAAAATCAAGTATAAAAAATTTTGTTTTTAAAAAAAACTTTCATAAAAATAAGAAAACTTTAATAAATAATTATGATAGTCAATTGAACTCTAATGACCATTTTAATAATGAATTGTATGATACTTTACATAATAAAAGTCTTCCTATAATTTTAAAAAATATCGATAGAGCATCAATGGCAAATTCAGTTGAGGTTAGGCCGCCTTTTTTAGATTGGAGAATTGTAGTATTTTTATTTTCATTATCATCAAAATCAAAGGTGAAAAATGGATATACCAAATATTTATTGAGAGAAGCAGGAAACAATATTCTAATTAATGAAATTAGACTTAGAAAGACTAAAATAGGATGGCAATCTCCAACAAGCAGAATGTTTGAGGAAAATTCAAATATCTTTTTTGATATTTTAAATGATATAAAATTTATAAAATCTGATTTATGGAATGGAGTAAGAATAAAAAAAGAAGTCGAAAAATTAATTAAAGAAAAAGATTTTTTAAAATTAGATGATTATTGGAAATATTTTAATGCTTATTTGCTTTTAAAAAATTATTAAATTAATGAGTTATAAAATTTTTAAAGTTTTTATTTTTAATTATTCTACAATTTTTGAGAATATTAATACAAAAAATGAATATTCAAATTTAAGTTATTCTGATCATTTAAATAAACTGTTAAATGAATACATAATAGAAACTCCAGGATTTTCAAAAAAGATGAATTTAATGGGAAATATGTCTCAAGACATTATTTATAATTATTATGATTTACAAGCTAAGTGGTTAGAGGAAAATAATTTAAAATTAGATAAAGATCTCAATTTCGAAGATAAATTATATTACATTTTTGAAAAACAAATTTTTTATTTTAAACCAAATGTTATTTTTTTTAGAGGACATCCACCATTTGATTGTTCTAGAATTGTTGAGTTGAAGGATAAATTCAAATTTCTAAAAAAAATAGTATGTCATAATGGGTTTCCTAATAATGAATTAAAAAATATTGATTTAGTTCTTAGTACAACTAAAACACTTAATGATTTTTACAAAAAGAAAGGATTAATGAGCACTTTATTGTATCATTCTTTTGATGAAGAAATTTTAAAAAAGGTTGTTAAGAAAAATAATTCAAATGAAATAGTTTTTTGCGGCCAAACTGGACATACAAAAAGTACTTATTATAAAACAAGATTTAATCATTTAAATGAATTATTAATTAATAATTTTTCAATTGATTGTTATTCATCTGAATTCTTTAATAAAAAAATAGAATTTCATAGTAAAAATTCAAAAGAAAAGGTAAGAAATTTTTTATTAAATATTTTTAAAGATAAATATATCAACCTATTTAGATTTTTAGATAAAAAAATAAAAAACGACATATTAAGTAATTTTGTTTCTGATTTAGAAAAAATCAATAATAGTGAAAAATACTTACATGATCTATGGCCCAAAAAAATACATCCACCAGTTTTTGGTCTAGATATGCTAAATAAGATTTATAACAGCGACATAACGATCAATATTCATACTGATGTAACAACCAAATATTGTGGAAACTATAGGATGTTTGAAGCTACTGGACTGGGAAGTTGTTTGATAACAGAATATAGAGATAACATTACAGAATTATTTGAACCAGACAGTGAGGTTGTTACTTATAAAAATTTTAGTGAATTAAAAGACAAATTAAAGAATTTAATAGGAAATGAGGAATTATGTAAAAAAATAAGTATACAAGGTCAAAAAAGAACTTTAAAACAACACACTTTAAATTCTAGATTAGAATTTGTAGATAGAGAAATAAAGAAATTAATTTAAAATTAATTAAAAAGTTTTTCACTATTATTTTTGTTTTAATTCATGTAAGAAACTTTAAGATGAAAAACAAAGAGATAAGTATTATCAACGTTTTAGGATTTGCACATAATACTTTAAACAAAAATTTTTCAAAATTTTCATTTTTAATTTATTTTTTTTTATTGCTAACTGGCCTTTTTTATTTTACAGGAATTTTTTCTGTAATTCCTCTTGTTACAGTACTGGTAGCTCCTGAAATAATATTAGAGAATGATATTATAAATAGTATAAATTTTTTTGATGGTCTCCAGTTGAGTGCTATCAAATATTATTTTGCAGTGTTTTTTCTAATCATGATGTTTTTATCTCAGGTATTAACTTTCATGAATAATTTACTCTTTACTTACATTTCAAATAAAATTTCATTTAATATGAGATCAAAATTTTATGAAAATTTTTTATCAAATAAATTAAATTTTTTTGCAACAATAGATCTACAAAAATCTGGTATTATTTTAAGTTCTGAAATTGATAAAATTGGTGATTTGGTGAATTCATATTTAAATATTGTTAGAGATATTCTTATTTTAACCATCACCGTAACTGGAATTATAATTATTGATTTTAAAGTTTTATTCTTTATATCTTTACTAGCAGTTTTTTTTGTTTTCACCTACCTTATATCTAGAGCAAAAATCAAAGAATATTCTGTTAAAGATTTTAATATAAGAACAGATCTATCTTTAATAGCTAACTGGTTTTCAGCAGGATTTAAAGAAATTTTAATTTTTAAATTAAAGAAACATTTTCTCTCACATTTTAAAAAATTAAATTTCCAACTAATTTATTTAAATTTAAAAAAAATAGGGCTTATTTCATTACCAAAACAACTTGTTGAAATTATATTATATTTGATAATTATTGTTTATTTTTTAACAATTAAAACAGAAAAAATAATTGTTAGTGAAATACCATTTTATTGTTTTTATTTTTTAGCTGTTTTTAAATGTGTGCCTATTATTTTTAGTCTATATAGAAGTTTTTCAATGATTCAAACATCTTCAACATTGTTTGATACAATTCCAACCTTAGAAAAATTTTTGGCTTTTAAAAAGCCTGAAGTAAAATCAAAAGAAATAATTAAATCTTTTAAAAATAACTTAAAAGTTGAAAAAGTAGAATTTAATTATCCACAGTCTGAAAAAAAATTTAAATTTGATTATGTTATTAAGAAAAACGCGAAAGTTTTAATTTCAGGAAAATCTGGAAGTGGAAAAACAACTTTGGTTAATCTTATTTCTGGTTTAATTAAACCAAACATAGGTTTAATTAAAATTGATGGAACGGATATAGATAAAGATCTTAATGGTTTTTTATCGATTATTGGATATGTCTCGCAAACCCCATTCATTTTTGCAGACACATTAGCTACAAATATAAGTTTAAAAAAAAATCTAAAAATTTCAGACTTTAAAAAATTAAAAAAAATTTTTCAAATATGTGGTCTTGAAAATATTTATGGGAAATTTGAAAACTCTATAGACACAAAAATTAAATCAAGTGCACCAGAGTTAAGTGGTGGACAGAGGCAGAGGATTTCACTTGCTAGAGTATTGTTTAAAAATCCACAAATTTTAATTATAGACGAGGGTTTAAATGCATTAGATCAAAAATCAGAAAAAAATATTATGAGAGAAATATTAAAAAATTTTAAAGAAATTACTATAATATATATTTCGCATCGTCCTATTAAGGGAATTTTCAAAAACGAAATTAAAATTAAATAAATTTAAGAGATTAAATTTTGCTTGTATATATTTGCCAAAAAAGATTTGTAATTTTTGATCTTTTTATTTTTGTTAATATTTTCATTTAAAAAATTATTCAGGATATTAATATTTTTAATTTTAAAATTTTTTCTAAATTTATTTTTTATGATTTTTTTAAAAATATCAAAATTTAATTTTATTATATCAAGATTTTGAAAATTTTTTCTGAGTTTTTCATTAACTAGTAAATTACTGGGTATATTATTAATATATATATTTTTTTTATTAACCAACTTTTTAATGTTTTTTAATAAAGAATTATAATGATCATAACCTTTAACAATTTCGGTCATCATATTATTTAGTTTTATTTCTTTTTTGTTTATGCTCGATGAATTTTTTTTGTTCATAAAATATTTTTTTTGTGAAAATTTTATATGACTTGAGTTTAAATGACTTATCGCAAAAGAAATAGATATGGACATCTTATTTTTTATTTGTTTCCATTTTTCCGTTTGAGAATGAAATTTATTTTTTTGAAGAAAATCTCTTTCTAATAACCCTCCACAAATTCCAAACCTATCATCTTTAGGTATAAAAATTTTTTTTTTAGCAAATTCCTCTGGTATTCCCTCATCTAGAGAAGGGTGAAGTGGATTTAAAAAAGCCTTATAATTTCCTGAGGTTTTTAATACTAATGGATGAGTATGAAAATTCTGAAAAACCAGAGTATCTTCATGTTTTGCATATGATAAAGGAATATTAAAATTTTTTAATTTATCAACATTCCATAATTTAACAGACTCATGTAGATTATTTCTAATTAATTTTTTTATATCTAAATTCGAAATTTTTTTTTTTTTAAATTCTCTAATAATTGGCTCTTCATCTATTTGTGGAACGGGCATTAAAATAATGTCTGGATTATTACTTTTAATTTTTTTCATACAGTTTTTTACAAGCTTACTATCAAAAACCGAGTCAGGATAAAAAAACCATAAATATTTATATTTTAAAAAATGGCTAGTAATAAAAATATTTTGCATGATTGCTAATCTCTCATATTTTGAAATTTCATTTATCAGTAATAGATCATCTATATATACAAAATTAATATTAATTTTCTTTATTAATGTTTTAAATAAATTATTTTTTTTTATTATTTTCGCGTCTGTTTTTTTTGTCCAAATTTCTATCTTTGAGTTGCATAATCTTTCTTGAGGTATAGATTTAAGATTTTCATTTAAACAATTAAAAGAATATTTTAAAAAATTATCTATAAAATATTCTCCCCATACTGTGTAAAAAAAAACATTCATTATAAATTTCTTTTCATTTAAAATACATTTTAACTAAAAAGTTATGATATTTTATATCTTTTTGATTGTTAGTATTTAAAAATTTTAAAAAAAATTCATTAAAGCTTATTTTTTTATTATAAGTTTTAAACTGAGAATATTTTAAAAAATAGTCAAATATTTTTTTATTATAATTAATTAACTTTTGATTATAAAATTTTTGAATTTGAATTTCAAAATCAATTATTTTATCAATTAAACTTGGATAATCTTTGCTTTTAAAGTATTTATTTTCTTTTACATTAGGGTAATTATTTAAATTTTTTAGCAAAGTTTTATATCCATTTCTTAAGAAATTAATTTTATTATTCACCTTTTTAATTTTTTCTTTAAATTTTTTAGAATTTTCATTTCCATCAACAAATGTCTGCTCAGATGATTTTAAATGAGTTTCATTGAATTGAAGCATTCCAGAAAAAATTGATTTTTTCATAGAGTTATTTAAAATCAATGGAGAATTTGTAACTTGACTTGCACTCGCAAGAATTCCAGACTTCAGATTTTTGATTACATGTATATTTTTTTTTGCAAAAAAACTCGCAATACCTTCATCGTGTGATGGATAAAATGGATATCTTAAACCTTCAAAATTATTTTTTGTTCTAATAAGTAAGGGATGAGTATGAAAAGACTTAATAATTAATGATTTCTTATAAATATCTACGACTTTTAAAAATTGATAGTTATTGATATATTTAATATTAACGTATTTATTACTCTTATCTAGAGTGCTTAAATATATTTTTCTAAAATTATCTTTAAATATTTTTTTTGACTTAAATAGTTCATAAATTTTCTTCCTTTGGCAAAGTAAACTCGGCATAAATACTAAATCTACTTTTTTTTTCTTGGTTAGATTACTTATATTTGAAATAAATTTTTTTGAGAAAAATTGATCTGGATAAAAAAACCATAAATATTGATATTGAAAACATTTTGAAGTTTTAAAAATATAACTGATTGTTTCATGCAATTCATATTTGTTAAATTTATTAATATTTGATTCTTTTATAATAAAATCAATACTTCTAAAATAACAATCTATTTTTTTACTTATACTTTTAAATAACTTATTTTTTTTAATATAATTAGCATCTTTTTCAAGAGTCCAAATTTCGAGACGGTATTTTTTTTTTTTATTTTTTAAAATTTTTAAATTTTCATTAAGACAAGGCAAAAATAAATGTAAAAAATCGTTTGAATATTTTTTTCCCCAAAAAGTCAAAAATATTGCATTCATTATTTTTTAAAATATTTATTTAAAAAAAAATTAAAATTATTTTTACTTTGATGAAACAATATTCTGTCTATCGTATGGTTATAAAATGGATCAGATTTTGAATATATTTTCCTAATTAAACGATAAATAATTTTTCTTATTGTAAATGGTATAAAGCTTAAAAGTAATATGAGAGATAATGGTATTTTAAATTTCTTTTTATACACATTATAAACGTGATAAATATATAAACTCTTATAGTACATAAAATCTACTTCTAAATCGTTTGTCGACATAAAGTTTTTAATTATGCTCACATTATTTATTTTAAAAATCTTATTAAGATTATTTACTTCATCAAAGTGATTAATGTTTTCATTTATTGGTTTTTTCCTTATGATTAGATTATATTTATTTTCACTTTTATTAATTTTAGGTAAAATATTTTTATCAATTTCTGAAATTATTTTGCTTGTAACCGCATATCTTGTCCTAAAACTATCATCTAAATATGATTTTAAAACTATTTGTCCAAGATTTTGAAAATTGTTTATGAATACCGAGTGATTATTGTCATTATTACAAAATGCTAATAATCTCGGATATTTGTTTTCTAAAATAAAAAAATTTTTTTTTTTAATTAAATTTATATTTTTAAAAGAATATAAATGGATATTTTTGTTTAGAAAATTAAAAAGAAATTTTTCATTATTTGTATTGTTAAATTTTTTACTCTTAAAGTATTCTACAAAATCATCTTCATAAACTTCAATTAAATTACTATATATCGATCCATAACCCTTATTAAAATATTCAAAAATTCTAATAACAAAGTCTTCATCTATGACAGTTTCTCCAGATAGTTTTAAAAAAATATTGTATTTATTTTTTTTATAATATTTAAGAGAATGCAAGTAATTTTCTTTTACTGTATTTTTATTTATATTTTTTTTAATTTTTATTTTTAAATTTTTGAAATTATCTATTTCTTTATGCAAAAAATTTTTAAAATCTTTTTTAATAGTAAAATAAACAATAATTTTAATATTTTTTTTTTGCTTAATAAATTTTCTTATTGATTGATAAAAATATTTTTTTGTATGACTTAAAAAATATTCAACATCGTTTTCTTTTAAAATATCAATAGAAATAAAAATTTTTTCAGTCATGTAAAATAATTTATATTGTAATTAATTACAAATCTCAAAATTAATATTATTGTAAAACCATTGCAGTGAATTCGCATGATACTCTTAAATTAGAGGACGTGTTTGTTGGAGCAAAATGAGCACACTCGTCATCGAACATTACAACATCTGATTTAAAGTTTTTAAAAGGCATTACAATATTTTTTTTATTTTTTTTTACGTAATTTTTGTCAATTTCTGGTTTTTTTAATCCTTTAACAGTTTTATATTTACAATTTATATTATGTAAGTGACTTTGATTAAAAAATCTTAGAGAATTTTGCGAATTACATCCATATATAGGTAACCAAATTTTAATTCTTTTTGTATACTTTCCTGGAATAATTGGCGCAAGTTCCTTATTGTTACTGTGTAATTTCCAAAAATCGCAATCTCTATGAATAAAAAGTGTATCTTTTCTTTTTTTTCTTACAACTCTGTAATAAACACAAAAATTATTTTTATTAAGTTTTTTATTTTCCTTTAAATCTAATGGAGTCATTTGGTGCAAGAAGACTCTTTTAAAATTTCTATTAAGTTTAAAATTATTAATATACGAATTTATTTTTCTAGTAACATTTTGTGAAAGATATCTATTTGCAACATTTCCAAATAAATTATTGAAACTTTTATCGTCTAATTTATTTAAATACTGAGATATTTTAATAAAACTAATATTTTTATTTAATTTTAATTTTTCAGAAATATTCTTTTTAATATCACTTAATATTAAGGCTCTAATATTTTTACTTAATTTAACTATCTCTATGCCATTTTTATCAAGATCAAATTTTTTCATTTATCAAATATATCCTTTAAAAAATCAATTTTTGGAATGTAGTTTATAGCTAAATTTTTATTATAAGGTATATCTTTATAAAATGAAAATTCGCTCAAATTAAAGAAATTTTTATCTTTTCTAAAATAAAATTTTACTATTTCAAGTATTTCCTTATCGTTTAACTCAATTGGATCTATTTCTAAATTTTTTAATATTTTTTTATCCCAAACACATTCAATATTTTTATTAAATATTTGATCAATTTTTAAAAATTTTTTATGCTTTCCATCATAATATTTTTTTGGCACATTTATAAAATTTTTTTTTCTAACAAAATGGTTGAAAACTACTGTATCCAGTACGATCGTATCATTTTTAAAAATATCAGCAATATGAAAAGGACCTGAGTAATTACCTATGTACAAATCACAATTATAAATAAAAAGTAACTGATTGAATTTATCTTTATCATTTAATTTTTTAATATGAAAAATTTTGTCATTAAATTTTTCAGATATTTCACTATTATAATAAAGTATTATTTTATAGTTATTATTTAATAAGAAATCAAAAGTCAGATAATAATTATCTATATTCATATTTCTATGTTTATAAGTATTCTCATTTCTTAAATGTATTACACATGTTTTACCTTTAAGATCATGCAATTCTTTTAATTTGTTAAAGTAATTAGAATGGGTGTCTAAATTTTTTTCTAAATTAATTTTATTTTTTGCATTTTCTGATTTCAATAGCTCTTTAAAAAGAATAAAATGAGCAAAATTTTCATAAGAAAAATTAACATAATTTTTTTTTGCA
>CEUJ01023469.1_pt1 | contig 18092 bp, 18 predicted proteins | sample 361531 | NCBI WGS metagenome assembly CEUJ01 (sample SAMEA2622842, study PRJEB7988) | marine metagenome | biome: marine biome (ENVO:00000447); feature: marine epipelagic mixed layer (ENVO:xxxxxxxxx); material: "saline water (ENVO:00002010), including plankton (ENVO:xxxxxxxx)" | depth 140 m | reverse complement strand
CTTCCCAAATCGCCTTCGTATACAGTGCATAAAAGGAGATTTGCCCTATGAGAAGACAACCTTTGGATAATGGTCTCAAAGCGTTGTTCTAGTGGTTTGAAAATATATTGCTGGACACCCGCAACTGCGTCATTTATTTTATCAACTGGTCCCTCATATAAAAATGAGAGATTTTGCAACAGATCGTTACCTCCAATTGAGAGAACGAGATGAGAAGAGGATGCAATTGCGGGTGAAAGAAGTTGTCCCTTAAGGACATTTAGTGTTGTATCTCCATCAAATGCAAGTTGTGTGTATTCATATTCAGAAATGTTTTCTAAATGCTCTAATACCGACAATTCGCCCTTTTGGACATAAGTTTTATTATCTATAATGCTGTCGCCAAGAAGTGTTATGTAGCTCATGCAGACCATCCCAGTCTTCTGTTCCATTTTCTTAAATGTTTTTTAATGGTTTCTCTCCATATCTCTTTAAAACGTCTCATTAAAATGGTCGCCCTTCTGGGGGTAAGTTTCTTCTTTCTCTCCTTAACTTCTCAACAGTGGAGTTAAGAAATCTGTCAACTTCAAGAAAGAGTATGTAATCAAGAGACTCTTTAGGATCAATCTCATTAAGCACAGCGTGTGAAGTTAACGCATCTGTATATCTCTCTATCTGAGAAAAACTGCTGTTTCTTTGCATCATTCTTCCGATTAAGAAATTAAACTTTTTTGATCTTGATTTCAAAAACATCTTTTTTTCAGCAGTAATTACTTGATATAATGCTTCGTTAAATTCATTTATCTGATCCTGGTTGTATCCAAGTAGTGAGTATGTGAAACCAATTCTCCATGCAAATGGATTTCGTTCGTAAAAAAGCATTTTGTCAATAACAGAGGGGTTTATGTTTCTTTTTCTATATACCTCTCCTGATCTCATATAAGTAAAGAAATATCTCACACCAGCAATACAGAATATAATTAATGAGATTGCTAAAAGGGTTAATATAATTTGGAGAAAGTTTTCCATACCTTATCCCTTAACCCAATTGATCTGTTCAACGGTTTTTTTATTTAATTGATAAAACTCAATCTCTGGAGCTTTGTTTGTGAGAGTTAATTTCTCTTTATCTACTGATGCACCAGGCCAATTAATTAAAACACCATATTTCGTCTTCTTTAATTCACTGTCTGTATTTAATTGTGCTGATAGTAAATAAGAAGTGATTTGTGATCTTGCAGAATCGCTTAAGCCAGATAGGCTTTTGGTCTCAATTATAAAATTTGGTAGTTTTTTATCATTAATAAAGAAATCTAACCTGCCTTCACCTGCAACTTGCTTTTTATAAAAAATTTCAAAACTCATCTCCTTTAGATAATTAATTTCAAATCTTCTTAGTTCTATAGCCATTGCACCCTGGTAAACATTTTCAGTAAAACCTGGTCCAAGTTCTCTGTGAATGTTTTTTACAATTTTTGTTATTAATTCCGCAAATAAATCAAATTTTTGTTCCATTGTTTCTCCTTAAGCTCTGAGTTGTCTTATTGTCATATTGAGGTCTTGTTCTCTAGAAAAGCTCACGACTACGTTTGGAATCAAAGCTTCTCCACAGTCAACACACCATACTCCATTATGTTTTGACCAGTAACCTGCTTCTCCTAGTTGAATTTCTTCCATGCAGTCTTTGCATTCTCCTGGATACTTAAATGCTCCAAGATAAAATAGTTGGAAACACTCAGTATGACGCCACAAGTTTTTTTCACCATCAAAAAATGGCGAGATCTGGTCTTTTTTATCAATTGTTTTTTTGCACACTGTGCATATCCCAGAATATTTTGACTCAATTGGAGACGAAGTAATCAATCTTTTAATCATTAAATTGCCTCCCAAGATGATTCCCAAAGGACAGGAAGCCAACTTTTGAATCTGAATTTATTTTATTAGTTGTGCTTACAAAACCAGTTCCGGATGAATTGTCAATTTCTTCGTCCTCACTATGTAGAAATTCAAATAAGGAGTGTGCTGCAATTCGTAGTTCTGAAATACCAGATATTGTTTTTATTACACCATTACCAATTAGTTTTATTACTTCTTTTTCTTCAATCTGCAATATTAAAGAAACTTCAGTTGGTGTTAAAACAACTGGGACTTGTTCTAATTTATATCCCGATATATTTTTTTGTTTTTTGTTCATCAAACACAGCAAGCTGTGTTGAACACGTTTCTATGTTCAATATGTATATGGAAAATTAATTTAGAATCTTCCGGTTTTAATCTAAATTATTTTGATTTTGACTTTCTTCAACTGCATCGATAATTTCATGAAATGTTAATTCTTCTTGGTTATCAATTGTTCCAATAAGTTCTGATGCTGTGTAAAGATCTATAAAAATATTTTCTAACTCATGAGCAGCTGCTATTTCTAAGTCATGTATATCGCCATCTGCATTTGCAACCTGAAGAGCTGTTGTTTCAAGCATTTTTGCTAATTCAGAAACTTCTGTACCAACAACAATTAGTGCTGCTTGGGGTAGATTATTAAGTAATACTAAAATTTCAGAGTATTCCATTTCCCATACTTCATGGAACTCCTCATCATGTAGATCTAGAAACAATGAAGCCATAACAGATGTGTCGTGAGCCTGAAGTGAGAATTCTTCAAAATGAGCTAACTCGATTACCTTTTCCTCCTCCAACACTAACCCATCAGCCTTTGCCATAAGCCCAGCCACAAGAAAAGGAGACATCCTGACAAGTGTTTTATGATTTGTAAAGTCTGACATATGACAATCTTTGCAAATTATCTATCAAATTTCAAACCGATATTAATTCTTTTTTAAATAGTATTGAACAGCAACGACAACTTCCTGGCTAGTTTGTTCATCTAAATCGTATCCAAAACGTAAATCTGGATAACGCTTTCCTTCAAGTTGACTAACCGTAAATATTCCTTTGTTTTTAAGTTTGTTTTGAATACTTTCAGGTAATTTTAAATCCTCAATAGTTGAAAGATTGGGTGGAAATTCCATTGGATCAATTAGCACTTGAGGGACAGTGAAAGCTGTGTTGTTAAAAAACATTTGAAACTTAGTGTGACTATCGACCTGAATCCAAGTGTTATTTTTTAACTCAGTATCAGCTTCTGGCAGAAGTAACTGTAGTTTTTTCAATGCATATCCATAAAGTTGTTTGGTTTTATATTCACTAATATCAAGTTCTAGTGCAGCTTCTTGAAAAGTTTTTTGTTCACCTCCATTTTGCGGATTTACAGTAAAAAATACATCTCTTTCCTCACTTGGAAATAAGTTGGCTATAGCTTTAACAAATACAAGTAAGTTTCTTATTTCTCTACCAGAAAGATCTTCTTCTGGATAGCCAAGTATTTCGTACACCATTCTTTGTAAGTTATTAGAAAAATTTCTTATTACTGCTTTATCTGTTTTTTTATCTTCACTAACTTGTGATTTGGCTTCCTTGATTTTTTCTCTAGATGCTACAACATAATCATTTTCAACATCAACTAGCTGTGGTCTTTCACTTACATAAAAATCAACCGCTCTTTGAATATTTTCATCATTACTGGTTTGAGATAAAATTTTGCTCAAATTTACTTGTTTCCTAAATACAAGCTGACAAACAATTGAAAAGTGTGACCGTTCTAAGACATCTGCAATATCTTCTATTAGATAATTTTCGTTCCAGAGTTCATCTAAATATTTTCTGTCATCTGTAGTCCATTTTTGTCCATGTTTACCGGGTTTTTTCTGGCTTTCAGAAGATTTAATTACATCTATGTTTAACGTTTTGAAAAAAGAGATGATTTCTTCTTGAGGTTCTTCTAAAAATTCCCTTAATATATCTTCTTCAAGTTTTGATGCAACTAAAGGTATAAGAGGGTATTTATAATTATCCTGTTCAATAAATAACTCTTCATCTTCAAACCCATATTTTTCAATAAACTCTTTTTTGCCAATATCGTCAAATTCAAGTACTGCATCGTTAATTATTGAAGAGTTTAAAAAATCTTTATAGTTGTTCATCTTCTTTTAGTTTTGCTCTTGCTTTTAATATAGCAAGAGAATCTTCTGCAGTTTGATCAAAAAAACCCTCAGGGTATTTATTAAATTCATATTGACCAAACTTATCTACATTTGCAAGAGTAAATTTTGATAGCCCTTCTTTTCTTTCAACAAAATAAATACTTATTAAATCATTTATGCTTTCTTTGCTTTCAACAAGCTCTCTTCTGAGTCTGTTTACAAGGTGGTCAGAATGAGTTTCTAGAATAATTTGAATATCTTTTTTAGAAAACTCTAAAGCAAAGTTAGCAAATTTTTGCTGTACGGCAGGATGTAAATGTAGTTCTGGTTGTTCAAGTAAAATTGTGTCACCAGGCTTAGAAGTCAGACATAAAAGAATTATTGGAGCTAACTGACTAAATCCCACGCCTAAATTATCTAATCTAAGTTTTCTATCAAGATTTGTTGGAACTACATAAGCTTTTAGCAATTCGAGATTTATGTCTGGCTTAGTATCAAATTCTTGTGCTACGTCAAAATAACGAAGCCAACTGTCCATGGCTTCTTTTACTTTAGTTGTTTCATAAACAAATTTAGTTTTATTTTTATTAGAAACTGGGAAAGGAACTGTTATAGAATTTCTTTTAGTTTTTTCAAAATAATTAAAAAATTGTTCACCATTTACGCCTAAGGGAGCGTTTTTATGAAAATTGGTATTTCTCTTTTCTGTTATGCTTAACTGTCTGAGTGGCCCTATATATTTAATTCTTTCAAAACTTTTGGCCATTTTTTCCATCATTGCTGCTCTCATTTGGTCCGTATTATCTACTGACTGTGAGTCTACTTCTTCATAGTTAGTTGAAACAACTAAGGGGTTTTCGTCGAATATAGGTAATGTTTTTAATAGGCTTATTAATTGTTCAACATAGCCACTACGCATTTTATTTACACCAACTAAAGAATCTAAATTATTAGTAAGTGATGAGTATATTTTTTCAAGTTCATTTGGATTTAATCCGTGTTTAATTACAAACTCAGCAATTATGAACTTTAATGCTACTTGAAAATCTTTTGAGTCATTTACAAAATCTAGTAAATCTTTAAAGTAAGCTTGAGATTTTCTCGAATCATCTCCATTAAAATCTGTATTCTCGTAATCTTCGTTAGGAACTGCTCCTAGTGCAGGAAATAAACTACCCGGAACATCAATTTCACTTGATCTAAATTTAAAATAGTCAACTCCGTCAACAGACTTGGTAATTTGAAAAATATGTTCGTACATAAACTCGATAAACAAACTTGTTACTTCATTAATGGCCAATGGCTTGCCAGATGAGTCGACAAGTTTTTCAATAGCTAAAAAACTATACTCTCTCTGTTCTTGTTCTTGTTCTTGTTCTTGTTCTGTCTCAAGTTCTGCTTTAACGAATCTGTCAAATTTAATATAATCATTTGGATTCGAATCCCATTTCCAGTAGTTAACATTTTTGATTTCTTGTTTAGTTACTTTAGGTATTTGGTTAGGTTTTTGTACTTTATATTCTGGAGAGCTATATAAGAAATATTCAAATATCTCATCTGCATTATAAGACAGTACGTCTTCCCAAAAAGAATCTGGTGCATAAGAGTCATTTGATATTGTCACTCCAACTAAATCGTTTAAGATTTCATTTATGGAAGGGGAGTAGAATTGGACCATTCCTAAAATAATTTCTGCAATTTCATTAAGGTATCTATCTAAAGCTATAGTTCTAACTTTAGGCTGTTTAGGTAAACCATTATTTAATACTGGGACACAGCTTCCATGAGTAAAGTCAGTGCTTTCTGATTTTTGTTTATAAAGTTCTTCTGAATCAAAATTTTCATAATTTTCATCTAATGAACCATAGTTGTTGCCGATTTTTATTTCGTACTCAGGGGAGGACATGCTAAATAATCTTTCTGCTTCTGAATCTACAAACAAATACTTCTTACTTTTAAGATCTCTTTCTATTTTCAAATTTTCAAAATTACTGTAATTTATTTTACTTTTTGTGAAATCTACTAATCGATTTACGACAGATAGCCTGTCTACATTCCAAAGACCTTGTTCTAATATGTCATCTTCATGAGGAATTTCAACTTGTTGTGGCAAATCGTAGTAAGAATAGTATCCGGAATCATGAGTGAAATAAGAGACAAAGTCTGAATTAAACCTTAAAATCCTTGACTTATCTTTACTTTTTTTACCTTGAACATCAAATTCATCATAGAGATTCTTAAGTTCATTAAAGTCGTAATTATCATCTAATAAGCTGCTGAGGGCAAGTTCAAAATGAATTTGAGAAGGTGAAAACTCATTTAAATTATTTTTTTGCCAATCGCCTTTTGGGATAGAAATCGAACCAGAAAATTGTAAAAAACTATCTGATTCATTTTTTAACCATTCTCTTGTTGGTTCTTGACTTTCCAAATCACTTGGCTGCTCATCTAAAACACCTGAGTCAGTTTCATTAACGATTTCCATAAATTCGCCCAAGTTGATTAAACTACCTTGCTGATTTACATGAGTTTCATCATCATTATCAGAAAACATTTGAGTGATAAATAAAATCGAATTTAGAATAGTACTTTTCCCTGAAGAATTTTCTCCACAGATAACAGTTAAAGGTGCTAATTCTAAAGATTGCGCGTTATCTCCTGCACCAATTGATCTAAAATTATTAATCTTCCAATTAAATAAACCGAATTGTTTTTTATTAGAGGAATTTTGCCAATAAAATTTTGATAACTTACTTGTCATTTAAGCTACCAAAGCAATCTTTAAAAACTCATTATCTTTATCAGGAATAATCGATATAAGGTCCCTTTCCAAAACTGGAGCTATATCAATAAAATTCTTATCTTTTTTAACAGAGTCATAAACTTTGTTATTTTTATATTCGATCATAAACAAAATGTTTGAGGTGTCTAACTCAACAAAACTTCGAGCATTTGATAAATCACTGGCCAGATAATCTACTATTTTCAGCTTTTCTATTCTTGCTGCATACCTCAAATCACTTTTCCATAAAATTGGTCTTCCTACTTCAAATTCAAGTTTTAGGCTATCGCTTTTTGCTTCATCTCGAAGAATTTGGATCTGCTCTATTGCTTTAGAATCAACTTCACCAATTTTTTGTATAAATCTTTCATCTGTAATGTCTACAGGAATTATCAAGTCTGTTTTAGCTATGAGATCGAAACTATTACTGGTATGTCTCTCAGGTATAATTAAATCAGAAGATGTCATGTCGTCTATATTCGTATCACACAATATGACTTGAAAAGTTTGTTCAGAAGTATTTTTTTCGTAAATTACAAAAGAACTATAAAAATCTAATACTTCAATTGTGTCAACAGACCAAATATCACCTTCAGAGATTATTTTTTTACTCATAATATTTTTATGGATATTTTTTTATATATATTCCGGCTTAAATTAATCAAATTTAATCTCCATGTATCTATTTTCAGCAAGATTTAAGAGAGTTTTGATTATTAAGAGCTGTTCTTCTGGGCTGTTATCTGGGTTTATTAGTTCAGAATTAATTTCTTCTTGCAATTCACTGCTAATTTCATAAAATCTTGATTTCGCGACCCCTAGAAAATTTAACCTAGCGTCAAGTTTTGGAGATTTGCTAAAAGTCATCAGATACAGGGACTTTTTCTTTTGTTCATCAAGGTTTACAAAAAAATTATATATTTTGCTATCAGAATCTGCTTCTTCATTAATGATTCTTATATCTTCACTCATTTTATTGTTTTGTAAATTTTCTAACACCTCCGAAACATCATATGGATTATTCACCAACCAAAATTGAATTCTCTCACGTACCTCTTTCATAAAGTCGTCCAGCTTTAAATTGCCCTTACTGGTACACACTGCTTTTCTTAGTAAATCTCTTATTTCCTCTGTTTCAAGTGCGTAGTTTGTACCGTACTGTAAAGTAGCTGAACTGATTGCTGCTCTTAAATTGATATAATTGTCTTCTTTTTTACATTTATATCCAGACAATTTAATAGTTTTGTCCCTCGTGTTGTAAACAAAAGGCAGCTCAGAGGCAACATCTACGACACGATTATAAACATTATCTGAAATTTGTCTTGTTGCACTTTCTTTATATACAGACACAATCGCCCTTCTACAATTAATGTAGAGTTCTTTAATTAAATGCTTTTCTATTTTGTCTTCTTCAGGATATTTTAAAATTAATTCCTCAAGACCGTTTGTGGTAAATCTTTTATTATTGTTTGGAGTTACATACCTCACATAAACTTCAGATACAGCAGCTAATGTGCCTGACCAAACCTGCTCAGAACCAAGGTATTGACCTGTAATTTCCTTTTCCTTGTATTCTCTGAACTCAATTTGTGTCCAGCCTTTTTTAAGAATGGTTTGCACTATTGAAACCACTAATGAATAAGTTTTAGAAAAAAGAAATGCATCGCTGTCAATTGGTAGATTACTTTTGAATTCTTCTTTTAGATCCTTGACTGTAAAAGACTTGATTTCCTCTCTTGAATACAAAATTTTATTACTCATTATTTTTCTTTCTTTGTTCTCTATAAAACAAAGTTATTTTTTCTAGCAAATCATCGTCGGGTTCTTTGCAAAACCAATCATCTTTTTCTGGATTTATAGCTTGTCTAGAGTTGAGTATTCTTCCGTTTTTGTTCAACTTGCAATCATTATTTTTACAAATTTCGAACCTACTAAGGTGGGATTTATGTGGATATAAATTGTCTTCAATTATGTGGTAATCTTTTTCACTTGTACGAAATCTCGCACTAATTACTGGTTGTAAACCAGGTGTTTTGTTATTTGCAATAATCAACCATGGATGTCCTTTTTTTTGCTTTTGGTCATATCGAGCATTTAAATTTTTATGAAATACCCAATTATTAGGTTCTAAAGCTTGTTCTAAAAGTTCTTGAATAGTGGGCATTTCATTTAATTTTTCTCTTCTATTCTTCTTCCAATAAACTTGTAACAAAACTTTCATCAACCATGCCATCCACAACCTTTTTATAAACCTCTTCCTTGTTTTCAAGAATTTTTACTACACGTTCCTCAATTGTGTTGGTGCAAAAAAGGCTATAGATTTGAACAACTTTGTTTTGGCCAATTCTTACTACCCTGTCTCTTGCTTGGTGGTTAGAAGACGGGTTCCACCATTTATTAATAAAGATTACATGATTTGCTTCAGTTAAAGTAAGTCCCTCAGATGCTACTTTTGATGAGGCAAGCAAAACAGTCACATTTGGGTCTGACTTAAATTCTTTGATGTTATTGTCTCTCACACCTCTTGAGTCATCCCCTATAATTTTTTTGAATTGTATTGAGTTATTATTTTTGTTTAATTTTTCTTCAAGGAGTGAAAGGGGTTCTAAAAAATAACTGAATACTATTACCTTCTCATCATTTTCAGCAATTTTCTCTATTAACTCTAAGGTTTTATTTACCTTCGCATTCTCTTTAAAACCATTACCCTCACAAATTGTTCTAAGTTTGCTTAAAACAGAAAAATAACTTCCCGTTTCAGAAACTATTTTCGATTTATTTTTTTCAACTAGAAGATATTCTTTCTCTTGTTCCTGTGAAAGTTGTACTGGGATATTTTGTTCGATAACCTCTGGAAGGTCTTTTAAAACTTGTTTTTTAAGACGTCTAAGAACATTTGGCTTAGCGCTTTCTTGTAATAAAACTGGATTTCTATTTTTTGTGAGATGTTGAAATTTTTTAGAATTGATATGTTTTAAAAGTGAAATAAGATCTTCTACATTGTTTTCAATAGGTGTGCCTGTAAGAGCCCAAAACCTTTTTCTATTAATTTTTTCAATACCTTTAGAAAGTTGAGATGACAGCTTTCTTATCTTGTGGGCCTCATCAGCAATAACAAGGTCAAATTCTGTATATTCTAATGGTTCAATATCTTGCCTTAATTGTTCATAGTTACATATAAGTATGTGTGATCCTGTCAGTGCTTTCAACCATCTTAAGGTAGTACTAGATCCTTCAGAACTTACTCTTGAAATAGACAAATGTTTTGCCCACTTAGAAATTTCAAATTCCCAAGTAGCTATTAAAGACAGTGGGCAAACAATTAATACTTTCTTTATTGAACCACTGCGAAACAAAATATCCATAGCTTTGATAGTCTGAATGGTTTTACCCAAACCCATATCATCTGCAAGGATCCCATCTTCCTTGCCAAGTAGCCAACTAACTCCATCCTTTTGATATTGCCTTAACATTGATAGATCCACGTCTCCCATGAGAAGAGGTGCTAACAAACTTCCTTGATCGATATATGTTAAGTGCTGTTCTCTTTCTGATAGTTTTTTATGATTTGGAATAGATATTTCGAAATTACTCAAATCTATATCACTATTTTCTTTTAAAATATTTATGAGGTTGATAATATTTTCTTTATTAACATCTAACAACCCAGATTTTTTAGACAACACATCGGTAGATAAAGAATCCTCAGAGTAATGATCACTAAATAGAAAATTTAGAGAATCTTCTGTTTCGTTTATTGAAAAGAAATAATCTTTTGAATTTACTTTTTCAACAAATGAATTTTGCAACATTAATTATGTCTTACTTTGATGCTGCTTTTCTAATTTTTAATGCATAATCCCAAAGTTCTTCTCTTTGTTCTGGAGTAGACTTGTATAGTTGTAATTTGTTTTCCCAAGTATTTCTAAAGTTTTCAATTTGTTTTTCGTCGGTTATTAATTTACCTGTTAAAAATAACAGCATGTCTGCAACTACATTTTCAGCCTGTGCAGAAGCAAAGATCTTCCAATTTACTACAACATCATCAGGTTTTTTTCCTTTTTGTTGATTGCTTAGAAGAGGGTTTTTATTGACTGTTTGTCTTAATATTAAACCTCTCCATGGACCGGAAAATAAATCCCAATCAATTTTGTCTAATCCATCCATTGCTTCCTCTACCATTTTTTTATTTAAAGACTTAGTCTCCATTGCAATGCTTAAAGACAAGCCAAGGTAAAGTGCTAACCCTTTTTGCCCAACTGGCCAGAAAAGTAAGTGATCCATAGAGCCATCGTCACCTCTGTCTTCTATTTCCACATGGTTTTTCATTTTTCCACGATCTGCTTTTGTCCAGTCAGGAATTTTATTAATCATTACTTCCCAAATCATTTTTAAGGTCTCATACTTTTCTTCTAAGTCATCATCACCCGTTGAAAAGTTAAAATACTCATCACCCACTGCATATACATTTTTAATTAAATGTCTATTCATAAAGTAGATCGTAGATAGTGTGGTTAAGTGCTGGTCTTTTTCACTTAGACTATCCTTAGTGGTTAGTACAACTGGAGTGTCTTCTTGTTTTCCACTCCACTGAAATATTGGAAGTTCATTGACTAGCCTTCTGGTAATTATGGCTGCTATGTCATCTTCATCCATGATTATATTCTCAGTTATTGTTGTCTTCTTAGCGTGACGGTTTAAGACCGTAAATATTCTTCTTAATCGTTGTTTGTACGGTGTGATGTCTTTTTTTCCATGTTCCTTTAGTCCTTCAGATGTAATTAAAATTACGCTTACATCATCATCTTTTAGTCCAGGAGGTGCAATAAAGTCTGATGGATCATCCTCATAAAAGTTCAATAAAGAACGTATTCCAGCAAGCCTATGTTGTCCGTCCAAGACAAAATACTCAGCAGAACTATCAAGAGAAAGGAGGCCAAAGTCATCTACAATTCCAGAATCTTTAAAATATTTCATTATGCTGTCAGACTCATCAAGCTTTAGTTCCATGAATTGAGGATTTCCTCCCCACGCAGCTAAAACAAAGCTTCCCATAAATCTTTCGCCATACTTATGTGCTTCCGCTAAATATCTGGCAATATCTTTTTTAGATCTTGACTTTTTTAACGTTCTTTGGAGACTATCACTCAAAGTTTTATTATCATAAGTGGAAATCTCAGTTGTAAGAAGCACATCTCTAACAAGTTCTGAGATTGACATTTTTAATACATAATAGGTAATTTCAGAGCCCTCTTCGCCCATTTTTCCTCTTATAACCGGTCTTGGTTGTCCTTGAGTTGCCATATTGTTATTTCTCCTTTTTATTTATTGTAATTTAACTTTTTATTCCCCACCATTGTTTTTATTGTATGATGTCTTCTGTCTTCTAATATTTGCTGTTGGTCCAAATGCTTGCATTAATTCGGTTTCGAAATCATATATTAGTTGGTCAATATCTTCATCGTTCTTGATATTTTCGATCTCACTGTAAACAAACTCTAAAGATGCGGGAACCCAGGTTGATACCAACCTTCTTACCCCGCCCAACTCTCCTTTACAGTGCGATTCAAATCTTTTTTGTAAATTAGTAGTAGATTCTCCTACATAAAGAGGTGTTTTGAATGCAAGATATTCACTATATCCTCTTAAGGGAGACATGCCACAAATCATATATATTCCTTTTTTACTTGGTACAAGGTCTTTGAACGAGCTTCTTAATGGTAGACTGTTCCAATCAAGATCAATTTTTTCCATAGTGTCTTTGACCTCATCCCAGTCATTCTTTTCTAATGACCATCCTGTGTAGCCTGGTTGGTAGATATCTTCGTTGTTATTCATAAAACTATTAATTGGGTCCTTATAATAAAATATAAAAAGTTTTGTAAAGATTCAAATAAATCTAATGAATTTTCTAAAAAGGTTACCTTTAGATGTATTTTGCTAACAAAGCTATTTAGTTGTAAATCAATTACTTGTCTCATCGAGCACTAAGTGTTCTTAGTGCCTGTTCTCCCTATTTATGGAGTTAGAATTCAAAATCTTCCGGTATTTTTTTTGTTTTTTTAAATTGAATCTTGATGCCAAATTTCTTTAATTAATGCTTCTTCTTCATTAGAGATAATTTCTTCACCTAAATTTGTCTGAATTTCTTTGAGTTTAGTTAATACCTCTTCTCTAACGTTTAACTTTAGTGGACCTTTTCCTGGCTGGCCATTTCTTCTTGTTGAGGCTCTATATTTTCCGTGATAAGCACCTTCATCATCAAAGTATCCCTCTGGATCCTCTCTGAGATCAATAAGCCAGTCCCTAAGCTCTAATAATGGTCTAAAGTGTTCATCACCTAGTTCTACAAAACCTTCAAGCGATCTATCTTTTTCAACAACTGTACAGGTATAACACCCAAATCTCGAATTACCACACGGTTCTGTAGTCTCGTCAAATACTACTCCACACTCTCCATCAAGTCCTCCGGCAGTTTTATACATTTCTCTCAAGTAATAGTTATCACCGCCCCATGGTGATGGGTTATTAATTATGTAAGCCCAAACAGCCCATAGAGAAAAATGTTTTATGGGAGCCCAAACATATGAGTTTGGTAAAGAAGTGTGTTTGTTATAAACATCAATTAATTTATGTTTCTCTAATGATTTTGCTCTAGCAACTGACTCTTCTGAACGGGCACCCATTAGTAAAATTACCTCTCCATGCTCAGAGACTTTATCCAATATGAATCGATTTGAAGGTTTTATTTTCATTCGATCAGTACACCATCGGAAAAGTCTGCTTGGAGGTGGATATCCGTACCCAACAACCCTTACCCAAAAAGTATCTCGTAAGTCAGGCTCCACCAAGTGAGTCTCAATTGGTAAATTTAAAGATTCTGCTGAAGCATTCATCTGATCAATACTTTTTCTTACTAAATCTATGACGTGCGGTGTTTCTACTAATGTATTTGATGAGAGTACATAAACTTTTCTTTTTCTTTTTGAAGGTGGTACTTCTTTAATTGCTTCAAAGACAAGCTGGGTTAGTAGTGTTGAGTCTTTTCCGCCAGAGTACGCGACAATCCATGGCCTGGTATCACTTCCCATGTATCGGTTTTTAATCTCTTCTTTGGTTTCATTACCTAAAATCTGAGCATCTTCAGCTACATGCTGGAACTCTTTTTCAGAGATCATTCTTGTTTCTTGACTAATTGTTTCCATCAGTTTCCTTTAGTCTTTCAGCTTCTAAAATTCTCCTAATCCTTTCATATGCAACTTCTATATTGCCAGACTGAACCGTTAAAAATCTCTGTCCTATAAAAAAGTTCATATCGGACTCGTCTTCCAGTATCACACTAGGAAGAGCACCATTTTCAATCTTTTTTAGTATTTCGATATCTTCTTTAGACAAGCCAACTTTATTCGTCTCCCAAACTTCATCCATTAATTCAAATACAACTGCTTCAGATAGCGGTTTAGGAGTTTCTCTATTTTTAGAATACTCTATGGCTTCTATCATTTTCTGAATTGCTAATTTAGGATTCAACCTTCCAGAAAGTGCAATAAATTTTCTTACCTCTTCGGTGCCACCTTGGACATTTCTCCTAATTATTTGAGTGATCTCAGATCTAGAATATGGTTCAAAATGATACATTTTTGCCCACTCAGTTGATTGGGTTGATGAAATAAATAACACACCGTTAACAAATTTCAATTTTGCTCCACCTGACAGTGTTTTGGAAGATTTCATAGGTCGTAATTGTTTCACAAGTTCAACTTCTTTTGAATTAAAGGATTGCATATTTTCTATAGAAATAATAATTTTTGGAAGTGAAATTGTATTGTTCTCATCATCAAACAATACGCCTTTTTGTTGAAGTTTTGACTTTAAATTAGACAACAAAGTAGTTGCATTCTTAAAATCTTCTTTTTGTAAAACAATAACTTCTAATCCAAGAGAGTTTCCAAATTCATTAATTATATGAGTTTTACCAGTTCCCTCACCACTAATGAGAGCTAAAGCTTCTGCAAAGTTATCTTGGTGTTCTATGATGTCTTCTTGTATATTTAATAATTCATTCTTTAATTCTTGTTGTCCTACGAAGCTTTCTTTGAGTTTGGCTTGTGGAGAGCCTAGTCCTCCATGAACCATTTCGGCATTTAGTGCAGCTGTTTTGGCATACTCAAGAAATAATGTTTGCATCTCTTTCTCTTTTGAATCTTGTTTTAATAGTCGAAGACCTCTCTCCCAGTGAAGTCTAATTTGTTGCTTGATTTCCTCGTTCTCTAATACTTCTCCTGTCTTGACTATCAACATTGTTAATAGAACAAGTGCTGTTTCTTTTTTTCCTAATAGTGTCTTACCTCGAATTTGCTTTCCTCTTGGGTCTGCAGAATATTCATGTTTAAAATTAATGTCTTCTTGAAGCGACCTTGAAATAGCTAGTCTAGAAATTATATTTTCTGAACTAAAACCAGATTTTCTTGTTAGCTCAGTAACAAGTTCTTTTCCTTGCTTTGAGGAAGTGAACATAGTTGTATTTAATTCTTCTAATAACTGGCCGTTCATTTTTTTACCTTCGAAAATTCAAAATACTGATCCGGATAAACTGTTGATGATTTATCTTTGTTAGATTTAATTAAAAAAGTTTGATTGACATATGGCTGAAGTTCTTGAAATAAAGAATGGTCAATCTCTGTATCTGTTGAAAGTATAAATACTTGCTCACTTACGTTATGGAAATAATTAGTAACTATAGATTGTCTATGGCTGTAGTCCAGCCTACCTAATGGTGTATCAATCACTACGGGAAGTTTTCTATTAGAGACTTCACCAAGCGCTTGAAGAAGTGACAAAGCAAATATTTCGCTCTCACCTGCAGACATTCTAGAAACCTTGTTGTTTTTTGAATCTAAGAGATTAATGGAGTAGGTTTTTTCATCAATCTTTACTTTGCTAATTAAATCTTCTTTGTGAGCTAGTTTCTTAATAACATCTGATGTTTTTTTGCTGAGTAAGTTTGCCCTTCTGCCTCTAGCTTCATTCATAAACTCTTTTATTAATGATTGATAGCTTTCTACTTCCTCGAGCTCTTTTTGAATATCTTTTGAAATTTCAAGCGATGACTCTAGTCGATCAATTGTATTTTTAATATTCGTGATCTCTTGATTTAATACCATAATTTCAGCCTCAACTCTCTCTAATTCATGTTGTTTGGTTGAGAGCTGGTTTAAAGTATTTGATTTTTTATCTAAAATATCTTGTGCGTATCTACCAGAATCAAATAATTGCTGCATAGAGAGAAGTTCTGATTTTTCTTTCAAAAGAGCATCTTGCTTACCAACCAGTCTTGAGATCTCCCTGTTAGTAGTCGCCTTAACCTCTTGAATATGATTAAAAGCAACTTTGATTTCTTCATCAGAGAAGTAATTACTCATAATAGAAGCTTTTCCAGATGAAGAGTTGTTCATCTCGTCCCACGTAAGCAATGCTGCGTCTCTTATTATTTCTTCTTTATCTTTGATTTCTTTCGGCAAGTTTTTAATCAATTGTTTATTAAATTTATTTTTTAAAGAATTGATTACAGCAGATTGATCCTGTTGTTTTAATGTATTAATTTCTCTGCTTAATTTTTTTTCTGTTTCCGTTATAAGTCCAGATGGAAGTGCAAGGGTAAGTACCTCGCCAACTAGTGTCTGTAGTTCGTTTTCAACTGCAGATAATTCTTTATCAAGATTAAATATTTTATCTAGTATTTCATTTCTGTTGTCTACATCTCTACCTTTGAAAGCTTCCGAAATATCTTTTTCTAGTTCTTCTAAATGGATGTTCATCCCATCAATGTCTTCTGTACAATATTTTTTTTCTTCTTCAGCTGAACTAAGTGTGCTTTCTAATTTTTCAAGTTCTTCATAATTCTTTAATAAGCCAGAATTAGCTGCACCAGGAAGTTCTTTCCTTAAATTTCTTTTGAGTGTTTCTAAATCTACAACTAATTGTTCTAACACATCGAAACCAAGCAGTGCATTGATCCCATTTATTACAGCTTGTTCAGGGTCCTGTTTTGCAATTGCTTTTATTTCCTCGCCATCAAAAAAGAAAAATCTACCAACCTGAGATGGAATAATTGACTGAATAAAAGCTTCATAATATTCATTTCGCTCTACATCTTCTTTAGGTATTTCAAGCGGAATAACTGTTCCATCTTTCTCTGTGTAGATTTCTAAAATTTCATCAATGCTGGAATCAAACCACCACTTTCTTACTATTTTTATATTTGTTTCTTCATGCGTTATAGATAGTGCAATCTCCATCTCAATATCATTAACTTTTTTAGCTTCATTACTAAACACTTCTTGTAGATAGGTTTGGTAGGAGTCATCAATATTCTCACCAGACGAGCGCTCAAATATAATACCTTCTGCATTTTTTCCAAATAGGCCCAAAACTATGCTTGAAAAAAAAGATGTTTTTCCAGCTCCATTTAAACCACCAATCAAAACTACATTTTTTGCATCACTGGGTTGGTCAAATTCAAACTCAATATTCCCAAAATATGTCTGAAAATTTTTAATATTGATTGAATTTATAATCATTCGTTTTTATTCCTAATCAAGTTATGGAGCTTTGAAATTATTCCAACTCTTCTGGCCATTCCTTGATGTGAAAGTTCTTCTTCGATCATGGAGTAAAGTTTCTCTGAACTTAAACCACGTTCATTACTCAATTTATCAATAATTGCTTTATCTTCTCCATCAATTATTTGATTATTAAGTTCCTGGTTGATATCCATACATCATATTATAAGGTCGTATAGAGACACTAAAGTGTAAAAATTGTTATAAAATTTAAACTAAGTATGGAAAATATACTAAGAGAAGTTCTTCTAGACCATGTAAAGTCACCTAAAAATAGAGGTGAAATCGAACATGCAACAATTTCTGCTAATTCAAACAATCCTGTTTGTGGGGATGTTGTAAAAGTAGACCTATTAATTGAAAATGGTGTCGTTACAGAAGTACAAACAAGTGGTGAGGGGTGTGCTGTGAGTCAGGCATCTATGTCTATTTTTAGTGAAGAAATTTCTAATAACTCTATTGAAGATGTTGCTCTTAAAATAAAAGAATTTAAAAGCCTATTTGAACAAGAAAGCTCAAACGTTAATGCACTCTCTGAACAATCTAGATTATTAAAGTTTCTTGATAATAATCCTTCGAAAGTTCGATGTGCTATGTTGTCTTGGTTAGCTGTTGAGGAGTCTTTAGCGTCATAAATTGTCTTAGCTCTACCTTATAATAAAAGTGTAT
>CEUJ01001275.1_pt1 | contig 18113 bp, 15 predicted proteins | sample 361531 | NCBI WGS metagenome assembly CEUJ01 (sample SAMEA2622842, study PRJEB7988) | marine metagenome | biome: marine biome (ENVO:00000447); feature: marine epipelagic mixed layer (ENVO:xxxxxxxxx); material: "saline water (ENVO:00002010), including plankton (ENVO:xxxxxxxx)" | depth 140 m | reverse complement strand
GCTACAGGAGAATCAGATCCTGGTACAGGAAAACTTAAGCTAAATCAAACAACACAAAACACATCAACAGAAGTTTATATAGATGCTGAAGATGATGGTGGTAATAGTATTGTCTCATTTATGACAACACTTGGTAATGTTAGTTCAACAGTAAAAGGTTTTGTTAGAATATCAGAAAAATTTAACACAAATGATTTCCTATTATTCCAAATAACTGAAGTAGCACAACAAGATACAAATGCTTGGTATGTTTTAACAGTATCAAATCAATCATCATCCGCAAATAGCCCATTTGCAGATGCAGATGATATAGTTGTTTCTTTCCAAGTTCAAGGTGATAAAGGAGATACAGGAGCAACGGGACCTAAAGGTCAAAAAGGTGAAGTAGGACCAAAAGGTAGTAAAGGTAACTTAGGAACAAAAGGACCAGATGGACCTAAAGGACAAAAAGGTCAAACAGGACCTAAAGGACCAACTGGACCAACTGGACCTAAGGGACCAGATGGACCAAAAGGTTCAAAAGGAGAGCCTTCATCAGTAGAGGGTCCTAAAGGACAAAAAGGTGAAGTAGGACCTAAAGGACAAAAAGGTGAAGTAGGACCAGGACCTACAGGGCCAAAAGGTACAAAAGGTGAACCAGGACCAACAGGACCTAAAGGACCTACAGGACCTACAGGACCAAAGGGACCAACAGGTCCACAAGGACCAAATGGACCTAAAGGACAAAAAGGAGATGATTCATCAGTAGCAGGACCTAAAGGACAAAAAGGTGAAGAAGGACCAGGACCTACAGGGCCTAAAGGACCAACTGGACCTAAAGGACCTATAGGACCAAAGGGACCAACAGGACCAACTGGACCTAAAGGACAAAAAGGTCAAAATATTACTATAAGTGGAGATACGAATGATAGAGTAACAACAGCAAATGGTTCGGGAGGTTTAGTTGCAGAAGCTAAACTAACATTTGCTGGAGCCACCGGTTTACTTACTGTTCAAGGTGGTACTGATATTACAGGTTCACTTAAAGTTAAATCAGATAATATTAGAGCAGTAGATGGTAATATAGAAGTTGCTTCAGGTAAAGTATCAATCGATCAACAAACAATATCCTCAACTAGTAATTCTACAGCTTGGGATTTAGATGCAGGTTCAAATGCTAAAACTACATTAACTGAAAATACAACATTAGCATTATCAAATTTTGGAGCTGGAGATACAGGAGCAATTGTAATAGCACAAGCATCACTTGGAGGACCATTTACAGTAGCACTACCTGCTGGATCAGAAGTATTAAATGCTAGTTCTTATACAGCTGCTACAACAGCGGGTGCAAAAGATGTATTAGGTGTTTATTATGATGGAACAAATTATTTTTGGAGTATTGGTTCAACAGATGGATCAGGTGCTAAAGGTCAAAAAGGACAAAAAGGTGAAGTAGGACCAAAAGGACAGAAAGGTCAAACAGGACCTAAGGGTCAAAAAGGTGCAGATTCTTCAGTAGCAGGACCTAAAGGACAAAAAGGTGAAATAGGAGGTACAGGACCTAAAGGACCTACAGGACCAAAAGGACCTACGGGACCTAAAGGACCTACAGGACCAAAGGGACCAACAGGACCAAAAGGACCAACGGGACCTAAAGGACCAACAGGACCTAAAGGACCAACAGGTCCACAAGGACCAAATGGGCCAAAAGGTTTAAAAGGTGAACCAGGACCAACAGGAGCTAAGGGACCTCAAGGACCAACAGGACCTAAAGGACCTCAAGGACCACCGGGACCTAAAGGTCAAAAAGGTACCACAGGTACTAAAGGACCACAAGGACCAAAAGGATCTAGTGGGGGATCAACAACAATTAATAATAATGCAGATAATAGAGTAATAACAGGTGATGGTACCGCTAATACTCTTAATGCTGAATCTAACCTTACTTATGATGGTTCTAATTTAGATGTAACTGGTCAAGTTAGAGCAACTGGAGATATTATAGCATTTTATTCCTCAGATGTAAGATTAAAAAAGGGAATTATAACATTACCTAATGTTTTAGATAAATTTGATGAAATTAGAGGTGTTAAATTTACTTGGAATGAAAATCAGGATGTATATGAAGGAGAAGATATTGGAGTAATAGCTCAAGAAATTCAAGAAGTATTCCCTGAATTAGTAGTAGATAGGAATGATGGTTACAAAGCAGTAAAATATGAAAAATTAGTCGCTGTTTGTATTCAAGCTATAAAAGAATTGAAACAAGAAATAGATAGACTAAAAGATGAGTACTAATAATTTTTTTAGAACATTTAATTCAATCACACCATATCCACCAGGAGATGCTGTAAATGAGTTTGTATTTTTAACATCGGGATCATATAGAGGTTGTGGTACTGGTGGTGGACAATTAGATAAACTTCTTACAGCTCAAGCAGCATGTTCTTCATCAACTAATAATTCCTGTTCAACATCATTTTTTATTTCATTTCCAAGTGGTTCATTACAATCAGGTTCATCTAGAGTATATTCAGATTCAGATGGAACAACTTTAGCATACCCAAATGGAGGTAATGGATTTTTTCATATAAGTCAGTCCACCCAAACTAATTTACCACTTGGTATAAATGAGGGATTTGCATGTAGAATAGAAACAGGAAGTTATGTTACTGATTTAACAAATTGTGATAAATTTAAATTTAATACAGCATCTTTATCAGCAAAAAAAGCATCATCAGATTTAGCTTGTGCTGAAACAGTAGCTACTTATTCAGTATTTTATGAAAATGCTTTAACTGCAAGTGCTACTAGTGTAACTGATGCTTCATTCTTATATACTAAAAGTGCAGGTGAATTAATTAGATTTGATAATGCAGCTCAAGCTGGGGGACAAAGTGCAGGATATTTTAAAGTAATAAGTGTAACTGAACCTTTAGGTTCTTCAGGATTTAATTTTGTAGGTCAATCATTATATTGGGCTAGTGTAGGTGGAACTTTTACAGTACATTCTTTTAGTACATGTGGTAATGGTTCTACTAGAATAAAATCAAGTACATCCCAAGTATTTAGTGGTGTTTGTAGTGCTAATATGGGATCATTTATATTTTCTGGTAATGGTGCATATCCAACAACAGGAACTACTATGTACTCATCATCAATAGGTAATTCTTTTCTAGCTTCGGGTTATTATAAAATTAGTGGATCAGCTCTTGATTTTTATTGGATTAAAGTTGTTGGTAGTGGACAAGTTGAGTCAACAGGAACATGTGGTCCAACTCCATAAATAATTTGGAAATTTAATTTATATTTTTTATATTGTTGTTATGAAAATAGCATTCTGTATACCTGGAGAAAAGTTTTCAGCTAGATTTTTAACTAATTGGACATCATTAAGTAATGAATTAGCTAATCAAAATATTCAATTTTGGTTAAGTACGGGATATGCCCCAGTAGTTCATATAGCTAGAGAAAAAGTTTTAGAAATAATAAATGAAAATATAGATTTTACACATGTAATGTGGATTGATTCTGATATAGATTTTACTCCAAATGATTTTTTTAAATTATTACAATATAATAAACCTGTAGTATCGGGAATGTATAGATTATCTAATTATGAAGATGAATTTAGTGCTAGGGTAAATGGTAAATGGGTAAATAGAGAATTTAGAGCAAATAATCTTAATTGTTGTGAACCATCTTTAGTAGAAGCTGAATATGTAGGTATGGGTTGGATGTTAACTAGTATAGATGTTTATAAAAAATTAAAATTTCCCTATTTTGATATAAGTCAAACACAAATGGAAGACGAAATGTTCTGTAGAAGTTTAACTAAAAATGGTTTTAAAATTAATGTTGATCTTAATGTTATAGTAGGACACGAAAAAATTCAAGTATTAAGATAAAAGTTAAATAGAAAATATTATTATCATATGTATAACTATATTATAGGCCTTAACGGAAGTGGGCTCGTTTGAGTAACCAACCATAATAAATTATTTGTATGCCAAATTGGAAAAAAGTAGTTGTATCAGGTAGTAGCGCAGATTTAACATCAGTAAAAGCTGGAAGTTATTTTATACCTCCAACAGGTTCGGGATCAGTACCGGCTAAATCATATGTAATTCCTTTTCTAGATACAGCATCTTCAGTAGGTAATTTCGATAAAATGTTTAAAGATAACCAAAATAAATTATTTTGGTTTCCAGCAGGTGGTTTAAATGTAATAGGTAATATTACAATAGGACAACATACTGATGGTACAGCAGGTTTTTTAACAGCTAGTCATATTATAGCTTCTGGACCTTTAACAGGAAGTAGAGCTAGACTAAATAGTATACCAATAGGATCTACAGAAACAAGAATATTAGTATCAGACACTTCAGGTAACGTAAGATATAGAACGAATTTAAGTTTAACAGGACCTACAGGTCCAAAAGGTCAAAAAGGACAAACAGGACCACAAGGTGCTCAAGGTAATAAAGGACAAAAAGGTCAAACAGGATCAAAAGGTAGTATTGGACCTAAAGGTTCAACTGGTGCAACTGGACCTCAGGGAGCACAAGGTAACCAAGGACCTAAAGGTGCTACAGGAGCACAAGGAAATAAAGGACAAAAAGGAGCACAAGGTACTGCAGGTGTTAAAGGACAAAAAGGACAAACTGGTGCAATTGGACCTCAAGGACCACAAGGTAATATAGGACCTCAAGGTGCACAAGGTGCTCAAGGACCTAAAGGACAAAAAGGTGCAACAGGTGCTCAGGGACCAAAAGGTGCAACAGGTGCTACAGGACCACAAGGTGCTCAAGGAACTAAAGGTCAAAAAGGTCAAACAGGACCAAAAGGTAGTACTGGTGCAACAGGACCACAAGGTGCTACAGGGCCAAAAGGACAAAAAGGTCAAACAGGATCAAAAGGTAGTATAGGAGATACAGGACCACAAGGTGCTCAAGGTAATAAAGGTCAAAAAGGACAAACTGGTACAACTGGACCTCAAGGAGCACAGGGTGATAAAGGACAAAAAGGTCAATTAGGTGCTCAGGGACCTAAAGGTGAAACAGGTGCACAAGGTGCTACAGGACCAAAAGGACAAAAAGGACAAGACGGAACTAAGGGACAAAAAGGTCAAACGGGACCACAAGGTGCAACTGGACCAAAAGGTCAAAAAGGACAAACAGGACCACAAGGTGCTCAGGGTAATCAAGGTAATATAGGACCTCAAGGACCTAAAGGATCAACAGGTGCTCAAGGACCTAAGGGATCTATCGGTGCACAAGGTCCTCAAGGTGACATAGGACCAAAAGGTAGTACAGGTGCTCAAGGAAATAAAGGACAAAAAGGTGCTACGGGAGCAACAGGACCACAAGGTGTTCAAGGTAATAAAGGACAAAAAGGACAAACAGGATCAAAAGGTAGTCTAGGAGATACAGGACCTAAAGGTTCACTAGGACCAAAAGGACAAAAAGGTCAAACAGGACCTCAAGGACCACAAGGTAATCAGGGTAATATAGGACCTCAGGGACCTAAAGGATCAATAGGTGCTCAAGGACCTAAAGGATCTACTGGTGCAACTGGACCTCAGGGAGCACAGGGTAATAAAGGACAAAAAGGTCAAACAGGACCTCAAGGACCAAAAGGTCAAAAAGGTCAAACTGGACCTCAGGGTAATGTAGGACCAACAGGTCCTCAGGGAGCACAAGGACCTAAAGGATCTACTGGTTCACAAGGTAATGTAGGACCTAAAGGTAGTACAGGTTCACAAGGTAATAAAGGACAAAAAGGACAAACTGGATCTAAAGGTAGTACAGGTGCTACAGGTCCACAAGGAGCTCAAGGTAATGTTGGACCTCAAGGAGCACAAGGAAATAAAGGTCAGAAAGGACAAACAGGAGCTCAGGGTGCAACTGGACCTAAAGGTTCAACTGGTGCAACTGGACCTCAAGGAGCTCAAGGTAACCAAGGTAATGTAGGACCAAAAGGATCTACTGGTTCACAAGGACCAAAAGGTAGTACAGGTGCAACAGGACCTCAAGGTGCTCAAGGTAATAAAGGTCAAAAAGGACAAAAAGGTCAAACAGGACCTCAAGGAGCACAAGGTAACCAAGGTAATACAGGACCTAAAGGACAAAAAGGTCAACAAGGACCAGAAGGTAATTTTGGAGGTGCTTCATTTGATTACACATTTGATTCAAGTACATCAGAATCGGATCCAGGTACAGGTAAAGTAAGATTAAATGTATCACCGGATCAAAAGAATTCTACTGAAATGTATGTTGATGCTACAGATGATGGAGGAAATAGTATTGTATCATTTATGACTACTATTAGTAATTCATCTTCTACAATTCAAGGTCACGTTAGAATATCTGAAAAATCAAATACAAACGATTTTATACTATTCCAAATTACAAATGTAGCTGGTCAAGATACAAACGCTTGGTTTGTATTAACAGTAGATGCTGAAGCTTCCTCAGCAGATGGATTAATATTCTCAAACGCAGATGATGTAATATTATCATTCCAAGTAACGGGTGATAAAGGAGATAAAGGAGCACAAGGACCACAAGGTGCTCAAGGTAATAAAGGACAAAAAGGTCAAACAGGACCTCAAGGACCACAAGGTAATCAAGGTAATACAGGACCAAAAGGTCAAAAAGGTGCTACTGGTGCTCAAGGTGCAACTGGACCAAAAGGTTCAACTGGTGCTCAGGGTAATCAAGGTAATACAGGACCAAAAGGTAGTACAGGTGCAACAGGACCACAAGGTGCTCAAGGAAATAAGGGACAAAAAGGTCAAACAGGACCTCAAGGAGCTCAAGGTAATGTAGGACCACAAGGTGCTCAGGGTAATAAAGGACAAAAAGGACAAACTGGTTCACAAGGTAATGTTGGACCTAAAGGTTCAACTGGTGCTACAGGACCTCAAGGAGCAAAAGGACCTCAAGGTGCACAAGGTAATGTTGGACCTAAAGGACAAAAAGGTGCTACTGGAGCACAAGGACCTAAAGGATCTACTGGAGCTACAGGACCACAAGGTGCTCAGGGTAATGTAGGACCACAAGGTGCTCAAGGAAATAAAGGACAAAAAGGTGCAACCGGTGCTCAAGGACCAAAAGGTAGTATAGGTGCAACTGGACCTCAGGGAGCACAAGGTAATAAAGGACAAAAAGGACAAACGGGACCACAAGGTGCTCAGGGTAATGTAGGACCTCAGGGAGCTCAAGGTAATGTAGGACCTAAAGGACCTCAAGGTGCACAAGGTGTTACAGGACCACAAGGTGCTCAAGGAAATAAAGGCCAAAAAGGTGCTACAGGAGCAACAGGGCCTCAAGGAGCACAAGGTAACCAAGGTAATGTTGGACCTAAAGGACAAAAAGGTCAAACTGGTGCAACTGGACCTCAGGGTGCTCAAGGTAATCAGGGACCTAAAGGACAAAAAGGTGCAACTGGAGCTAAAGGACCAACAGGACCTAAAGGACCTCAAGGACCGCAAGGTAATAAAGGTCAAAAAGGACAAATTGGTGCAACTGGACCTCAAGGTAACCAAGGTAACCAAGGTAATATTGGACCTCAGGGAGCACAGGGTAATAAAGGACAAAAAGGTCAAACTGGTGCAACTGGACCAAAAGGACCAACAGGACCACAAGGTGCTCAAGGAAATAAGGGACAAAAAGGACAACAAGGTGGAACTGGACCTCAAGGTGGACAGGGTAATCAAGGACCTAAAGGACAAAAAGGACAAACAGGTGGAACTGGACCACAAGGTGGACAAGGTAATCAAGGACCTAAAGGTCAAAAAGGACAAAAAGGTCAAACAGGTGGAACTGGACCTCAAGGTGGACAAGGTACTCCAGGACCTAAAGGTCAAAAAGGACAAAAAGGACAAACAGGTGGAACTGGACCTAAAGGACCTACAGGACCAAAAGGACCAACGGGACCTAAAGGACCAACAGGACCTGTTGGACCTAAAGGACAAAAAGGACAACAAGGTGGAACAGGACCACAAGGTGCTACAGGGCCAAAAGGACAAAAAGGTCAAACTGGTGCAACTGGACCAAAAGGACCTCAAGGACCTCAAGGACCTAAAGGTCAAAAAGGTACCACAGGAGCTAAAGGACCTCAAGGACCAGGTGGTGGAACTGGAAGTGTAGATAATGCTTCAAATAATAGAATAATTACCTCTACAGGTACTTCTACAGGATTAAATGCTGAAGCTAATTTAACATTTAATGGTACAAACCTAGTAATTGATGTTTTACCTTATGATTTATCTAGTACAGGTGGTAATTTTGTACTTAATAATGAAGAAAATGATGTAGGACTTAGAATTAAAGGATACGGGGGTTCAGGTTTATTTGGAATTGATGAAGGCTACATGTTCTATGATGGTGGTGGATTTATTGTAGGTAATACAACAGCTACTACAACTGATGGTATGATTAGAGCTACTAATGATATTATAGCGTTTTATTCATCAGATAGAAGATTAAAAACAGACATCATACCTATACCAGATGCTTTAAGTAAAGTAATGCAAATTAGTGGTAATTCGTTTACTTGGATTCCTTTAACAGATGAAGAAAAGAAAACAATTCATGCTAATGAAGGAAAAGATATTGGGGTAATAGCACAAGAAATTGAAAAAGTATTACCTGAATTAGTAGAAACAAGAGAAAAAACGGGATACAAAGCAGTCAAATATGATAAATTAACAGCATTATTAATTGAAGCGGTTAAAGAATTAAATGAAAAAGTAATTAAATTAGAAAATAAATTAAAATAAAATGGGATTTTACGTTACAGCATCAATATCAACAGAATATAAAGGAGATTTTGATAAATTTTATGTTAGAATAGAGGATTATAGAATACTAAAACCTTTTGGACAAGTTAGGGCTACTATTAATCATTATAAAAATCATCAAATGGCTGCAAAAGCTATACCTGAATATGTTGAAGATTTACAATCTAATAATGCATCAGGAATGTTAGATCTTACTCACACATATAATAGTGAGTCTATTAAACATGATAATAATTTATTTTTCCCTTTAACAGTAGAAGAAGATGTAACAGTAACTACATATTCAAGTTCCTGGGTAGATTTAGAAGTAGAATATACTGATTTTGATGATGATGGGAATGAAATAACTAAAATAAGAACCCAATCAGTAGAAAGAGTAACTACAGGAAGTAAAGTAATTCAGAAAAATAAAGTTAATTTAGATCTAATAACTGGAAGTATATATCCTTATGTATATGAAAGAGTAAAAGATCACTATTCAAGTAGTTATGGGTATACTGATATAAGTAACCATTAAAAAACACATATATGGCAACTGATTCAGATTTAGGAAGTAATAATATACATTGGGGAGGAAACGGATCATCCGGGAATGCTTTTAGTGGAATGTATAATTATTGTTGGGTTATTAAAACAAATTGGGGCACAAATATTAACCATTCAGGATGTAAATGGATGAGACAATCACAAATACCAAAAGTTTTTAGAACTAACTCAGAAAAAGTTGATAGTATATTTGAAGTAGGAGATTATGTAAGAAATAAAGAAACTAAATTTTATATTAATTTATTTTCAGCAAATTCTGCTAGAACAGATGTAAGATTTACAAGCCCAATTTCAACCAGTTTTGCAGATACAGTATATGGGTATAATAATACAGTTTATTCAGCTGATCAGACATTTATAACAGTTGATTGTAATGTAGTTTATGGTTTTACATTTGGTGGTTGGAGAAAAAACAGTGCCTCTGGAACGGTCATTTCACTTAATACAAGTTTTAGTTTTTTTGTTACTGACTCAAACATGTCAGGCACAACTAGTATGTATGCTTTAGCTATTTAATAAAGCTAGATAGTAAAACTTAAAAAAGTTTTATGGAAATAATATGGGTTTTAGAAAATGTTACTAAACAAATAAGTTTTTATAATAAATTAAGAATTTTACTTTTAGTTGCATCTGTTTCACTTTGGAAAAAATATCATCCTAATCATATAACGGTATTATATTGCGATAATTTAACGTTAGATACGTTAGATAAATTAAATATTCTTCATTTATGGAACGATATACGAAAATTAAATTCTAATGTTAATATACGTAAAACTTCATTTTGGTCAACTTGTAAAACAGAAATAATTAGTAAAACAAAAATACCAATTTGTATAGTAGATCATGATTTTCTTATATTTAAAAATATAAGTAATTATTTAAAAGATAATGTTTTATTTACCCATGACGAAATAGCTAGTAATTGGTATCCTAAAACAACAGATAAATTTGTTAGGCAAATAGATTATAAGTTTGAAATAATAGATGATACGGCTGCAAATGTATCACTATTTTATTTACCAGATCCTGAATTTTCAAATAAATATGGTAAACAAGTAATAAAAAATCACGAACAATTTTCTAATTTTAATAGTAAAGAATGTTCAACAAATCACATGATTTTATCTGAACAACTCATGTTAAAACAATGGTTATTAAAAGATAACATCAAATATAAAATATTATCTAAAAATATATTTGATTGTAAAAAATTAGAATTTACAAATAATATTAATAATAAAGGTATTTGGAATTTAAAAGAAAGTTCATTATATTATAAGCACTATGGTGTTAAAGAAAGAGACCTAATTAATGATAAACCTACACACCAGTTTTTATTAAGGTGTATTAATGCAGGTGGAATAATAAACAGTAAAGAATTAGATGAAAATAGATTTTGGGGTTGATATATTTTATATTATTAACCTAAAAAAACATAAAACGCGAAAAAATAATATAGTTAAATTACTTGAAAAGTATGAAATAACTAATTATGAATTTATAGAAGCTGAAGAAGGATTTCACCTCCCTCCAACTCAGGAGTTAATGTCTAAGGGTATTTTAAATGATTATTTTGTTGATCCAAATGGAATGATTACAAAAAATATTATAGCTTGTGCTATGTCTCATAGAATGGCATATGAAGCTTTTTTAAAAACAAATTATAAAACATGTTTAATTTTAGAGGACGATGTTAAATTTAGTAATAGGATTTTTGAATATATTTTAGATGGAAGATTTAAACAAATAAAAAGAGATATAATTAAACATGATATTGGGATTTTTCATTGGGGTAAACAACAATTAGATAAGATTACTGGAGCTAGAGATATTGAAGGTTCTCCAATGAAAATTTTTCCAAGAAATAATTCACCCCAATCAGCACAAGCATACCAATTAAACAGATGGACAGCACAATATTTATTTGACAATTGTTATCCTATTAAAATGGCAGCTGATGTTTACCTAGATGCCGCTAAAGTAAAAATAAATTGCCCAGAACATTCCTTAATTATTCAACATAATGGCCCTATAAGAGAAGAATATTTAGAAGGCCTTACAGAAGCTTTATGGACAAAATATAGTAATAAAGAATATGAATCAAGTACTACAGATGAATTACATGGAGGTCAAAAAACTTGTTTTATTAGTGGTAAATTAGATGTAGATAGAGTTTCATTTAGGAACTATAAAACAGATGATGGTGCCGTATTAAGAAGACAACCTATTATATATTTTAAAAAATGAAAGCTATACATGTAAATTGGACTAAACCTTTTTTTGAAAAACATAGGTTAAGAGGTCATGGCTTTGAATTAATCAAAAATCTTGATACTCAAACTTACACTCAATTAGATTATCAATTACTTTATACTATGGTATCTGCATTAAATTGGCAAAAATATAATGGTCCTATTAAATTGTATACTGATTCTGTTGGAGCATCATTTTATCAAATTTTTAATTTGCTTGACTTGTATGATGAGGTTGATATTAAATTTTTAAATAATTATTCTAAATCAAATATAGATGCCGCTTATTTTTGGACTAGCGGTAAAATAAAATGTTTAGCTCACCAAACAGAACCTTTTGTATTCTTAGATCAAGATATGATTATTAGAGAAACTTTACCAAAATGGGTTAGACTAGATGATTTAACTATAGCACATTGGGAAATAGGAAGAGGTTATTATTATTTTGATAAAGAAAAATGGGAAAAAGAAATAAGTCATATTCCATGGATTGAAAATTATAACATAGATGATTGGTCTCCTAATACATCATTTTTGTGTTTTAATAATATGGAATTGTTAAAAGAATACCATAAATGGCATAAATATTTAGTTAAAACAGAACCATATTATAACATACCAGAATGGTATTGGCTATTAACGGATCAGGGAATATTAGGTCATGTTATAAGAGAAAATGATTTTAAGGTAAATACTTTAACTAATAAAATAGCTCTAGCACATCATAATAATATAGATGGTATAAACAGATATAAAGGTAAAGCCGAAAAATGGTATAACCCTATTAACCCAGATTTTAAAAAAGAAGTATTATTTGAACATGTTTGGTTAGATAAAATTAATACTCAAAACTTAAAAATAAATGAATGGTTTAAGGAATTAGTTGAAGATTTAGATGCAAGTAAATATTTACAAGCTACTAGATGGAATAAATATTGGAAATATTATCATGAAAATAATTAGAGTACTTTGGGGAAATAATGTAAATCATGAGGTACCTCCTTTTCCATTATTAGGTAATGAAGTAGTTTATGTTTGGGGAGAGGAAAATAATAAAGAATTATTAAAACGAGGATTTGAAACAAGATTTTTACATAGTAATATGTTTGAAGATGAATTTAATGCCTTTGGGAAAAAATTATTTGCATTAAATGAAGCATTAGGAGAATTTAAAGAAGTATTATTATTAGATTGGGATTGTCATTTATTAAAACCATTAGATGAATATTTTTACAATACATTAAAAGAAAAACCAATTCAAATACCATTATATATTCAACCTAAAAATACTAAAGAAACCATTTTAGAAACTTTAGAACCTAATCAAAGTATTGAATTACAAAAAGAGTTACATTTAATGGAAAAAGGATTTAAAAAATATGGTTGGCATTGGGAGGAAGGATATGTAGCCCCTAATTTTGGTTGGGTGTATTGTAGAGATAAAAATTTTGGGAATGAGTTATTAATACATGCTTTAAATAATAATTTACAAACTGTAGTAGATGAATTTGCAACTTTATTATATGTTGATTGTACATTAGAAGAATATATTGAAAAATATCTCCCTAGTGTAGTTAGAGGATTAAGTAATGATAATTATATTTTAGATAGTAAATTATCAGCTATAGGTAGAAAATTTAATGATTACATTGATACTCAAGTAAATATGAAACCTTATTTTGAACATGTCTAATATTAAAATTATAAGAACCTGGTGGGGTAATGATCCACATAAATGGGTTGAAGTACCTAGACTTCCCTTATATGATAATGAAATAGTTTATGTTTGGGGTGATAAAAATAAAGAAATTTTAGAAGAAAGGGGTTATGCTTGTATTGCTATGGGGGATAACGATTTTTCGGGTAGTAATGTTTATGGTAAAAAATTACAAGCATTAGATATTGCTTTAAAGCATTGGGGAGAAGTATTGTTATTAGATTGGGATTGTTGGTTATTAAAACCATTAGATAAGACTTTTTATAGTTATTTAAAAGAAAAACCAATTCAAATACCATTATATGCTCATTATAAGGAACCTAAAGTTGCTTTATTAAATGACATTCCTGATGATCATCCTATTTTAAAAGATAAAAAATATTATTCTGATATAGTAGATATGTTATCTACCCTAGAAGATCAGATTCAACTTTATCATTGGAAATGGAAAGATGGTTTAGTAATACCAAATTTTGGTTGTGTATATTCAAGAGATGTTAATTTAGGAGCTGACCTAATTGAGATTGCAAAGAAAAACAATATTAAATCATTAGTAGAAGAATTTGCTATGTGGAAATATGCTAATTGTAGTATGAAAGATTATATTAGTAAATATCACCCTAAATATACACTTGGCGTATCAGATAAAAAACTTATTGAACCTAAATATTTTAACAGTAATGGAGCTGTAAAATTTGAAGAAAGATTTAATAGCATAAAGATTATACAATCTAAATTTAATAATTATATCAAACAACAATTAAAAATGAATTTATATTATGAGCACTTATAAGGTAAAAGTAATATCACTAGAAAGACGTCAAGATAGACGTAGAAAAATGGTTAATATGTTTCAACATATTCCTTTTGAATTTGTAAATGCCTTAGATGGACAAGAATACAAATTAACAGCATATGATAAAAAAATGATTAAAGGTAATGAATATGAAAAATATGGTATTCATATACCATCTTTAGTTTGTGCTAATTATATGCATTTAAATTTATTAGATGAATGTTCAAAACAAGATTTACCATATTTTATATTTGAAGATGATGTAGAACTAACAGAAAACAAAGCACCAGAAAATTATTTTGAAACACTAGCCAGTGTAGTGGATTTAGATGCATTTTGGTTAATAGCGGGTACTCCAACTATAGCAGCTTATGTAGTTTGGCCATCAGGAGCTAAGATAATGAAAAATTATATTATAAGAAAGGCTAAATTAAAAGTAGGTTTAGACTGGTCTTTTTGGGATTTAAGAAACTCGGGTAAATTACGTGTAGATCAGGCAAAAGAGTCGTATTTTGCTACTATACCAGGGAAGGACTCTGATATAACAAATTTAGAAAATTATGATATTTCATCCGACAAGTAAAGAAGATATATTTCATTTAGCTCCTATACCTGTTTATAAAAGAGTATATGAAAATGATATCATAACTAATAGGGCTTATGATTTTGGTTTGCGAATATTAGATGCAGAGCAAAGAAGAATGGGCCAAGAATTAGTTGATAGATATGATGGTGAAAGATATTCTAATTATAAAATAAATTATGATAGACAGGAAGAGTGGGTTGAAAGTCATGAGTTACAACCTATAGGAAGTAGATTTTATGTTAAACCCAATGATTTTCTAGATGCAGAAAATACAGATGTAGATGTTATTAAACGAAGAGTATTAGCTGGTTTTAAAGAATTAGTAGGTGAAGAAGGTAAAATAACAGAAAGTTGGTTGCAATATTATGAACCAACAGAAGGTAGGGGACATAATGCCCATAATCATAATAGATGGCAACATGAAGAAGAAAAACCAAAAATGTACTCGGGAGGTTATTATTTAAGTGATGGTGAACCACACCCAGATCATCCTTACAGTGGTGTATTTGCTTTTCATATTAGAGGAGCTAAACATTTTATTAGACCAAAAGAGGGAATGTTATTAATTTGGCCCCATGATATTATACACTCAGTAGAACCATTTTATGGAAAAAAACATAGAGCAGTAATTAATTTTAATATACAAACATGAATATAATTTTTGATGTAAGAGGAGGAATTGGAAAAACTATAGCATCAACAGCTGTAGTTCAAGCTATAAGAAAAAAATATCCAAAAGCTAAATTAATAGTAGCATCCCCTTATCCAGGAATATTTAAAAATAATCCTAATATAGACCATTATTATCATTTATCAGATAGAGGTTTAATATTTAATCAATTTATTAAAAATAAAGAAGCTAAAATATTAGCATCTGAACCTTATGATGAAGGTAAATTTCTTACACGAGAATGGGATTTATTAAAAACTTGGTATAATTTATTTGATTTACCTTATGGTAAAGAAAAACCTCAAATGTTTTTAACCCGTCAGGAAATGGAGGTAGATAAAGAATTATATAGAGGTAACAAACCTATAATGTGTATTCAAACTCATGGTGGAATTGATTCCTATGGTTATAATTGGGCTAGGGATTTACCCGATTGTGTTATTAAAAAAGTTATAGAAGAATTTAAAGATGATTATACTATTTATCATATTAAACAAACTCATCAACCTAAATACGAAAATACTATAACAGCGGCTGAGGATATAAGATCAATAGCTACATTAATTCATTTATCATCAAAAAGATTATTTATAGATAGTTTTGCTCAACATTTAGCAGTTGCCATGTTTAAAAAATCAACAGTATGTTGGGTTACTACTTCACCTTCAAATTTTGGATATAGTTATCATGATAATATTTTTTGCAATCCTTATGATTACGAAACAGAATATAGCTGTTATCAGGGATATAATTTAGAAGAAAACATAAATAACTTGCCTTTTGGAGATGAAGAACGTATATTTGACGTTGATTATATTATTAAATCACTTAAAAAACAATAATGGAATTAAATTATACATTTGATACGCGACAAAATGATTCACAAAATTACTATTACTATAATGAAGGTTTTAGTAAAGAAGAATTAAATAAAATTGAAAAAAATGTCGCTAATTTACCTTGGAACATAGCAGATACTGCTGGAGGTGATAATACAGAAAATAGAAGATCTAAAGTAAAATGGGTCCCTCAAAATGAAGATTGGTGGTGGTTATACGAAAAACTAGCAAATATGGCTGTAGAAGCTAATGATGCTAATTGGAACTTTGACCTACATTCACTACCAGAACAAATACAATATACAGAATATTATGGCACTGATAAAGGTCATTATGGTTGGCATGCTGACATAGGTCCTAATATTTTATCAACAAGAAAAATTTCTATTACAGTTCAGTTATCAGAAGCTGATGAGTATGAAGGAGGAGATCTTCAATTATTCCGTGGGGGTAATTATGAAAAAGGTGAATTTGACACAGCTTATAGAGGAGCAGGGTCAGTATTTATATTTCCTTCATATATTCTTCATAGAGTAACACCTGTAACTAAAGGCACTAGAAAATCTTTTGTTTTATGGTTAGGTGGAGGACACTATAGATAACCATATTTATTAGCACGTTGTGTTAATTTAAATTAACTTAAACAATATTATATGAGTTGGACCTACAAAGGCAAAACCATAAAGGACCTAACTGATTTCCCACCTAATACTTACGGATTCGTATATTGCGTAACCCATAAGCCATCAAATAAAAAATATATTGGTAAAAAAGTATTATATTTTTCTAAAAAAGTCAAAATTGGAAAAAAAGAACTAGCTAAAATGCAAAACTTAGTAGGTAGAAGACCTGCATATAAGTTAGCTATAAAGGAATCAGATTGGTTAAACTATTATGGTTCGCAAAAAGAATTAAAATCTTTATTAGCCGAAAGTAAAACAAAAGATTTTGAAAGATCAATATTAAAAATAGTTCCTAATAAAAAATTATTAACTTATTTTGAAACAAAATATCAATTTGTATATCAAGTGTTAGAAAAACCTGATGAATTTTTTAATGATAATATATTAGGTAAATTTTACACAAAAGATTTTGATAGTATTGATTACGAAGATCCTTTGGAAATTAAAAATTGTTAATGTATATTAAGTCGTTATGGTGAATCAATTACTGGTTACGTTGGTTAATTCTGTGCTTGGCACTGGTAAAAGAACTGCTCGTGGTAATATGGCATACCATTGTCCTTATTGTAACCACCATAAACAAAAACTAGAAGTCAATTTTACAGAAAATAAAGAAGGATTAAATCCTTGGCATTGTTGGGTATGTGATAAAAAAGGTAAAAACATTTACTATTTACTAAAAGCTGCTGGTGCTTCACAAGATAAATTAAAAGAAGTTAAAAGTTATGTTAAAAATGTTAACTATACTCCTACGGAAAAAAAGGTAAATACACTTAAATTACCTGATGAATTTATACGTTTAACCCAATTAGATAATAATAGTATAGTAAAAAAACACGCTTTAGCGTATTTAAAAAAACGAGGTGTTAAAACCACGGATATTACAAAATATAATATAGGTTATTGTGAAAATGGTTTATATGCTAATATGATAATTATTCCAACTTATGATGAAAATGGCAAGTTAAATTATTTTGTAGCTCGTAGTTTTGAAAAAGAATCATTCGTAAAATATAGAAATCCTCAGGTAAGTAGAGATATAATACCAAATGAACATTTAATAAACTGGAGATTGCCTATTATTTTATGTGAAGGTTTATTTGATGCTATAGCGATTAAAAGAAATGCAATACCACTATTAGGTAAAAATATTCAAAGTGAATTAATGAAAAAAATAGTTAGTTCATTTGTAAATAAAATTTATATAGCATTAGATAAGGATGCTATAAAACA
>CEUJ01041539.1_pt1 | contig 18125 bp, 18 predicted proteins | sample 361531 | NCBI WGS metagenome assembly CEUJ01 (sample SAMEA2622842, study PRJEB7988) | marine metagenome | biome: marine biome (ENVO:00000447); feature: marine epipelagic mixed layer (ENVO:xxxxxxxxx); material: "saline water (ENVO:00002010), including plankton (ENVO:xxxxxxxx)" | depth 140 m | reverse complement strand
GATAAAAAAGAGTTAAATAAACACATCAATACAAACATGTTGCAGGATTAATAATAATGGAAAAAGGATACCGACAACAATTACCTGATAGAGACCCACAAGAAACTGAAGAGTGGATTGAATCAATCGCTGCCATAATTGATCTTAAGGGTGAAGAAAGAGCAAGATATCTTTTACAAACACTTATAAGAGAGGCCAGAACTAGAAATATCTCAATACCGTTGTTAACAAATAGTCCGTATATTAATACTATTCCTCCTGAATCCGAATCTAACTACCCTGGTGATGAAGCTATAGAAAAGAAAATAAGAAGAATTATTAGGTGGAACGCAGCAATGATGGTTTCTAAGGCAAACAAGAATTTTGCTGGACTTGGAGGCCATATCTCTACATATGCATCGGCTGCAAGCCTGTATGAGGTTGGATTTAACCATTTTTTTAAGGGAAAAGAAAATGGAATTGGAGATTTCATTTACTATCAAGGGCATTCATCCCCTGGAATTTATTCGAGAGCTTTTTTAGAAGGAAGACTTACAAAACATCAACTAGATCACTTCAGAAGAGAAGCTTTTACTGATGGCTTATCCAGTTATCCACATCCAAGATTAATGCCAGACTTTTGGGAATTTCCTACTGTATCAATGGGACTAGGGCCTACAAATGCTATATACCATGCAAGATTCCTACGTTATTTACACGAGAGGGGAATTGCCGACACATCCAAAAGCAGAGTATGGGCATTCTTAGGAGACGGTGAGTGTGATGAACCGGAAACTCTACATGCCCTACACTTAGCTCACAGAGAAAAATTAGATAATTTAACATTTGTAATCAATTGTAACCTACAAAGATTAGATGGTCCCGTAAGAGGAAATGGGAAAATAGTTCAAGAGCTTGAGGCAATCTTTAGAGGTTCCGGTTGGAATGTACTTAAAGTTCTTTGGGGGAGAGACTGGGATGAACTATTGCAGAAAGATGAAATGGGACATTTACTGCGTAAAATGGAAAATACTGTAGATGGAGATTTTCAAAATTTAGCAGCTTCAACTGGAAATTACATAAGAGAAAACTTTTTTGGACCTGAAAATGAGTTAAAAAAATTAGTTGAACATTTAGATGATAAAGCACTAACTAAATTGAGAAGAGGCGGCCACGATTCAGTAAAGCTATTCTCAGCGTACAATGAGGCTACGAAACACATTGGACAGCCCTCAGTAATTCTGGCTAAAACCGTAAAAGGATGGGCTCTGGGCAAGGGATTTGAAGCACGTAACATGACTCACCAAAAGAAATCACTGGAAAAGTCTGACTGGGCATATTTTAGAGATTTACTAGAAATTCCATTTACAGATTCTGAACTTGAAGAAATGCCTTACTACAAACCATCTTCTGACAGTGAAGAAATAAAATACCTCAGAGATAGACGCAACGCGCTGGGCGGCTACTTACCAACAAGAAAAAGTACATACAGTGGATTTCATATGCCTAAAGATAGCGCTTTTACAGAGTTTGATAAAGGGACACCGAAAGAACAAGAGGTTTCTACCACGATGGCATTTGTAAGATTACTTAGAAATCTTATGAAAGATGACAAGATTGGGAACCTTGTAGTTCCTATAGTACCTGATGAAGCTAGAACGTTTGGAATGGAAGCTTTGTTTACAGAATTCAAAATATACAATGCTCAAGGCCAAATTTACACACCCGTTGATTCGCAATTACTATTAAGCTATAAAGAATCTGAAAGCGGCCAAATTTTAGAAGAAGGAATATCTGAAGCTGGAGCAATGAGTAGCTTTACTGCTGCAGGTATGGCTTATTCAACAGTGGGTAAACCTACTATACCATTCTACATTTATTACTCAATGTTTGGATTTCAAAGAGTTGGTGATCAAATATGGTGCGCAGCAGATTCGAGAACTAAAGGATTTTTATTGGGAGCTACGGCAGGAAGGACTACGTTAAACGGAGAGGGGCTCCAGCATCAGGATGGACACAGTCTTCTAACATCTACAACAGTGCCAAATTGTCTATCATATGATGCAGCTTTCGCATACGAGATTGGAATAATCGTTAAAGAAGGTCTAAGAAGAATGTATGATAATAATGAAGATATTTTTTACTACTTAACACTCTATAATGAGAATTATCAAATGCCAGCTATTCCAAAAAACTGTGAAGAAGGTGTTTTAAAAGGAATATACAAATTTAAGGGATCGTCAAAGGCTGAAGTTAGGCTAATAGGTAGTGGACCTATAATGATACAAGTTTTGAAAGCTGAGAAAATTTTGAATGATTTAGGAATTAATTGTGAAATATGGAGTGCCACAAGCTTTGGTGGCCTCAGAAGAGAAGCAATTGAATGTGAAAGATGGAATAATTTAAATCCAATGAAAAAAGCCAAAATACCTTACATAACTAAAGTTATGAATAATAAGGAAATGACCACTATTGCAGCTACTGATCATATGAAAGCAATACCTGATATGATAAGAAGTTGGATCCCTGGAAAATATACAACACTTGGAACTGATGGTTTTGGAAGAAGCGATACTAGAGAAAATTTGAGAAAATATTTTGAAATAGATGATCAATACATCGCCGCCGCTGCAATCAGCTCTCTTCTACGGGAAGGGAAAATAAGTAAGAGTAAGGCTGAAAAAGCTATGGAAAATCTGGATGTCAATCCAGATGCTCCTGAACCCTCACGTAACTAAATTTACATCATCCCAGGGCCCATTCCGCCCATGCCATCGCTACCGTCAGGTTCTGGACCATCTGGTTGCTTTGACGCAATAACATCATCAATTCTCAAAATCATTGTAGCTACATCTGTAGCGCTGCTCACAGCTTGTGTTTTGACTCTCAAAGGTTCAACAACATTTCTTGATTGCATGTTAACGACTTTTCCTGAAAATGCATCTAGACCGGCATGTTGATTTCGCCCCTTCTTTGTATGTGATTTTCTCAATCCCATTAACGTATCAATTACATCTAATCCAGCGTTTTCAGCCAAGGTACTTGGAACAACTTCAATCGCATTGGCAAAAGCCTCGATTGCCATTTGCTCTCGTCCACCGATTCTTGGAGCAAACTTTCTCAATTTCAAAGCTAGCTCAATTTCTGCAGCACCTCCTCCAGTAACGATTTTACCGTCTTTAAATACCAAAGAGACCACGCCAATTGCATCATCAAGATTTCGCTCAATTTCATCAGCCACATGTTCGCTTCCTGCCCTCACCAAAATACTGACTGCTTTAGGATTTTTACAGTCAGTTACAAAAGTCATATCGTCGTCACCAATTTTCCTGACTTCGACCAAACCTGCAAAACCAAGATCTTTCTTACTCATTGAATCAATATTAGATATAACTCTACCACCCGTTGCCTTAGACAATGCATCAATATCCGATTTCTTAGCACGTCTAATGGCCATGATATTATTTTTAGCAAGGAAATGTTGAGCCAGATCATCAATACCCTTTTGACAAATCAAAACATTAGCTCCTGATTTTGAGATCGTATCGACCATCTTCTTGATCGTAGATTCTTCTTGGTCCAAAAAAGCCTGAATCTGAGAAGGATCGTTAATTTGAATTTTCGATTCAATTTCAGTCTTTTTAATTTCTAGAGGTGCATCAATTAAAGCCACCTTTGCTTTCTTTACATTCCTAGGCATGTCTGTATGAACTGGTTCTTTATCCATTATTATCCCTGAAACTTGCTCAGTATCTGCTATAGAACCCCCTTGCTTTTTCTGAATTTTAATGTTAGACCTATCGACCTCAACATGATTTTTGTCTTTATTCTCTGCTACAGCCTTAATCGAATTTACAGTTAGATCTGCTAAAAAATCGGCATTAGCTTCTGAGGATTTACCAGTCATTGAAGTTATAGCAATTGATTTCAATGTCTTAACATCGGAGCGGCTAACTTTTCTAGAGATTTTGTCCAGAAGCTCCAACGATTCATTAGAGGCTCTTCGATAACCATTCGATATAGCTGTTGGATGAACCCCTTTATCCATTAATTCTTCAGCGTTTTTCAAAAGCTCACCTGCAAGAATAACTGCAGTAGTAGTTCCATCACCACATTCCGAATCTTGTGTTTTAGCAATCTCAACAATCATTTTAGCTGCAGGGTGTTGAACTTCCACTTCTTTCAAAATAGTAACTCCGTCATTAGTTATTATCACATCACCCATAGAATCAACAAGCATTTTATCCATGCCTTTAGGACCTAGTGTAGATCTGACTGCTTCTGCTATGGCTTTAGCAGCTGCAATATTATTCTGTGTGGCTTTTTTTCCGCTGTCCCTTTGAGTTCCTTCTTTCAGAATGACTACTGGTGAATTTCCTGGTAACATTTATATCTGTACACGAGTCAAGAGACGAATATATAAAAATACGTTCAAAAAACTAAAGAACTTCTAAAAAAGCTAGTGAAAGTAGAACTGAAATTGAAATTGAAGCTAGATTAACCCCATTATTTGTTAAAATCCCTCTGTTCTGCAACGTTGCACCAAGGAAAGAATCAATTATACTACCAAAAAAACCAAAAAATACAGAAATAAAAAGATAATTTAATTCGATTGATGCAGAAAAGACGTGATTTTCTTCTATTAACACAAGAAAACCAGCATAAGCTAGCATTGAAATTGACACTGATGACAGAAAAGATGCCGTCAAACCTTCGAAAGAAATACCTCCATCGACTCCGGGTTCAACCACTTTACTAGGATTGGTAATTAACACAGGAGATGGAGAAAGAACGCCTATTTCACTAGCCATAGTGTCTGCGCTTGCAGCAGCCATGGACGTTGTGAAAGCCACTAAAGCCTGTTCAGGGGAAAGAAGTCCTAAACTATATGCTAAGGCAATAAGAGGCGGCAATATTCCATTTGAAATCACATTTGAACCGCCGCGAGTACCTTCATCACTTTCCTCTACACCTAAAGCTTTTTTGTAAACTATAGCGAATCTGGTAGCTAAAAAGGAACTTCCAACAAATAGAAGGAGAATTAGGAGCCAACTCCAATGTCCAAAAACCCCTGAGATAAAACATATCAAAAATGCAAGAACAGAACCTCCTTTGTCTAAAACTTTTGAAAAATTTGCATAAAAAGCCAAAGAAAAGCTTACAATTACTACAAACAAAATAGTAAAGGTGCTTGGAAGAACTAATTCTTCAATCAATAAACTTTTCTACAGATTTATCAAAATAGCCTTTAAATTCACTCTTTATTTCCGTTAATCTATTACTATCCGTAGCCTCTACAAACATGCGTATTACTGGTTGAGTATTTGATGGCCTCAACAAGACCCAACCACCTTCAAGCCAAATTTTGACTCCATCAATTGTTTCAACTTTATATCCCATCTCGGTAAAAGTTTTCTCAAGATCTTCGTTAACATTAAATTTTATGGAATCGGGACACTTGAATTTTAGCTCTTCATACGGATACGATGGAATTTCATTAGAAAAATCTCCAAGGGTTTTAGATGAATTATTTATAAATTCTGCCAATTTCAAACTAAATATAATTGGATCATCAAATATGAATTCTGTCAAACCTGGTGCAAAAAAGTGAGCTGAAATCTCCATAGCGATTGCTGCATTGTGTTTTTTCAATTCTTCACAAACGAAAACATCCCCTACCCGTATCCAAATTAGCTCACCTCCAATCTTAGGAATTTCTTTTTCTAAAATCATAGAGCAAGGTACACCAGCCAGTACCTTATTGGAATCTGGAGTTATCAGGCTTTTCGAAACTATAATACCTATTTTTTCTGCTGATACTGGATTTGATCTTTCATCAATGAACACACACCGATCTGCATCTCCATCAAAGGCAACTGCGAAATCAAATTTACCATTGTTCATAACCTCAATTAGATTCCCTAGATTCTTTGGTGCAGGCTCGGATGGTCTGTTAGGAAAAGTACCATCAGGAGTATTGTTAATGCTGAAGGTTTCAGCGCCCAATCTCTCAAAAATTTTATCGACTATGACACAGCCAACTCCATTACCTGGATCTAAAGCAACCTTAATGCCGTTTAAATTTCCTACCTTAGTTGAGACAAAACTCATGTAATCCTCTAAAACTACTTCAGATGATAGATTGCTGATTGTTCCATTATCATATTCAGCTAAATTTTCTTCAAAAAATATTCTTTTAATTTCTACATTTCCTTCAGTAAAGCCGGTTCCGTCAGGATGTCGAAACCTTATCCCATTATATTCTGCAGGGTTGTGGCTTGCAGTTATGTAAACACCAGCAAGATATTCCTCTGTATCAAGATTTGATTTCCATGTGAAATAGTTTGCAACAGGAATTGGAACCATTCCAATGATATCTACATCAAAACCAGCCCTAGAAACTCCTTTTGAGACTGCCATTTGCAGTTCAGGTGAACTAACTCTCGCATCACAGCCAATAGAGATTTTTCCACTATTGTGCTGCTCTCTCAAAAAATTACCGAAAGCTAATCCTACTCTCTCACCAATTTCCGCATCCAATTCTTTACCATAAACGCCTCGGATGTCATATGCACGAAATATATCTTCAGTAGCTTTCATATTACATGTGGTATTTAGCATGGTTTAAAAGAAATACTCTTAATACCGCTCTTTATGCAATATTATGGCATTAACTGAATCAACTATGGTTAAATTAGGCTCAAAAGCCCCTTATTTTAACCTACCAAATATCGATGGAGAGGACTTGTCTATTGAAGATTTTTCCAATGAAGTTCTCGTAATCATATTCACTTGCAATCACTGCCCATATGCAATGGCTGTAGAAGATCGAATAATCGAACTGGCTAATTATTACTCTTCAGAGGTAGACTTTGTTCTGATTAGTTCAAACGACGCTGAAAACTACCCTGCAGATTCACCTGAAAAAATGGCTGAACAAGCCAAGAACAAAAATTATCCCTTTCCATACCTATATGATGAAACTCAAGATGTTGCAAAATCATACAACGCTGTTTGCACTCCTGACATATTCCTTTATGACGCAGATAGAAAATTAAAATATCGAGGAAGGCTCGATGATAACTGGAAAGAGCCAGATGGCGTTACTCGTGAGGAATTAAAAATGGCTATAGATGCTACATTGAGTGGCAGCGAAATAGAATTTATGCAAATACCTTCCATGGGCTGTAACATCAAGTGGAAGAACTAATCTTTATCAAACATTTTTTTAGTCTGCTTAATAGTTTCACCTGCAGAAATCAAAGCATCCCCTGTTGAATCTACAATATCTCCAACTTTACCAGTAACTCCTTCCGCATTATCTACTGCTTTTTTTGCTAAATCTTTAGACATGTCGGACACTTTTTGTGCTAAGAATTTTAAATCAGCGAGTGCTTCGTCCAAGCCTAGAGACTCAATTCCTTCTTTTTTCTTTTCTGACATATTAATACTAAATGATGCTTATACTTAAAGCATTAGTAATTGTAGAAACCTGAACCTGATTTCTTGCCCAATTTACCATCTTTAACCATCTCTTCAAGAAGCGGACATGGTCTATATTTATCGTCATTTAAGTCTTTATGAAGTACTTTCATAATTGCTAAGCAAGTATCTAAACCAATAAAATCAGCTAATGTCAATGGACCCATCGGGTGACTCATTCCTAACCTCATTACTGTATCTATTGCCTCAGGTTCCGCTACGCCTTCCATTACACAAAACATTGCTTCGTTAAGCATTGGCAAAAGTATTCGATTACTTACAAAGCCAGGAAAATCATTAACCAGAACCGGTACCTTCTGCAACTCTTCCGCTAATTTAAATGTTGCATCAAAAGTATCGTCACTTGTAGATTTTGCTCTGATAACTTCTACTAGTTTCATAATAGGTACTGGATTCATGAAATGCATTCCAACTACTTTACTAGGCCTGCCACTGGCTTCGGCTAAAATTCCAATCGGAATACTAGAAGTGTTAGATGCTAAAATTGTTCTTTTTTCACATATTTCACCTAAATTTGAAAAAAGACTTTTCTTGATATCTACATCCTCAATTATTGCCTCGATTACAATGTCGCAACCACTTAAGTTTTCATTTTCTAAAGTTGTCATAACATTGCCAAGAGTATCGTCCATCTGGTTTTGACTTATACGATCTTTAGAAACATTTCTTTGGAGGTTATTTCTTATCGAAGCTATTCCACTGTCTACAAATTCTTGCTTTATGTCACACAAAGTAACTACTTTGCCTATTGAAGCACAAACCTGGGCAATTCCAGCACCCATCTGGCCAGCTCCAATTACTCCTACTCTGTTTATTTCCATTTTTCACTCAACATGATCATAATTGCATTTTGTACATGCATTCTATTTTCAGCCTGATCAAATACTATAGAATTTTTCGATTCCATAACTTCGTCTGTAACCTCTCTATCCCTCTCAGCAGGCAAACAATGCATGAAAAGTGTTTCTTTGCCTGTTAAGCTCATTAACTCCTGATTAACTTGAAAATCCTTGAAAGCTTTTTCACGTTTTTCAGCCTCTTCCTTTTGACCCATAGAAGCCCACACATCAGTGTAAATCACATCAGCACCATTGACCGCAGTGACTGGATCGTGGCTGATAGTAATTTTGGAAACTCCTGATTTTAAGGCTTGGTTCACCAAATCTCTATTTGGCTCATAGCCTTCAGGGCAGCAACAAACGAAATCTAGCGGAAACCTCATTGATAAATGGAGCCATGAATGCACTATATTATTTCCATCTCCCATGTATACTATTTTAGCATTATCAATTTTACTTAGATGCTCCCAAATTGTGAATATATCTGCCATTATTTGACAAGGATGATTGTAGTCAGTCAATCCATTAACAATGGGAACTGAAGAATGTTGAGCTAACTCCAAAATATGATCATGGTCAAAAAGACGAGCCATAACAATATCATTGTATCGACTAAAAACTCTAGAGATATCTTTGATAGCTTCACGCTTACCAATTCCTATGTCATCTGGACCTAAGAACAAAGCATGCCCACCCATCCACTCAAAACCAGTTTCAAAAGAAACCCGAGTGCGTGCAGATGGCTTAGCAAATATCATTGCCAAGGATCTATTATGAAAAACTTTATGATCTTCACGATTGTGGAATTTTGACTTAACTTTTTTCGATAAATTGAGAATATCCCACAATTCCTCCTTACTGTAGTCAGAGATGTGAAGAAAATGCTTGTTTAACATTTAATCTCTATCTATTCTAGGGGCAAGTAAAAACTTAACATTACCTTGGGCGCCAGTAACATCATCAACGGCTAAATCAGCATCAATCTTAACTGGAAGATCCGAACCTAACATAATATGAAGTATGCGATCTGCTGGAAGCGAATTAACCATCAAAGAAAAATATTCCAGTGAGAATAATGAAGTACAATCTTCTGAGGAACTTAACTTTTCGAGCTGGTCTACTCCAAGAGATAGATCTACCCTGTTCTGATTATCGCCTTCACATACCAACCTAAAGTTATCTTTTGAAGTTGAGAGGGCGATGTGATCAGAAACTGCCTTCGAAGCCTTGATTCCCTGTCCTATTTCACCGGAAGCAACACTTACCTTGGCAGGCAAATCAAGTGAAGGAACCTTTGGATCGGGCATGCCCGATGTGTCAAGTAAGGGCATAGCTCTCGTTAAATTTCCAATATTCACTACTAACCTATTTAGATCATCATCCTTCTCAAGAATAACCATTTCATCTTTACCAGCCATGGTTAACACACTCTTAAACTTATCGATATCTAAGCCCATTTGAATGTCTGAAACTTCGAAGCTATCAAATGCAGTTTTCAAAAGGTTAGCTTCAATCATCGCTACGTGAGATGGATCTACGGCTTTTACTTGAAGACCGTCTTCACTAACATTAATTTTTGCTTCATCGACTAATGATCCTACTGTTCCGATAAATTCTTTCAGGCTATCTGCTTTAATTCTGGCTTTAAACACTACTTACCTCTGGTGTGGATTGGTGACCGATATTTAACTATTGTTAATGATTTTACTACTAGCATTAATCTAATATACTTGGTTCCGATGAATCATTAGTTTTACTCGTGGAGGAGTTTTTTGTCAGAAAAAGATTTGAAAAAAGGTACAACAACCATAGGATTAGTTTGTAAGGACGGGATAGTGATGGCTACAGAGATGAGAGCCACAATGGGAAACCTCATCGGTCATAAAACAACAAAGAAGCTTTTCAGAATATCAGATAACATGGGATTAACTGTTGCTGGTTTAGTAGGGGATGCGCAGATGCTTGCAAGATGGCTTTCCGCCGAGGTCAAACTCTATGAACTAAAAAACGGCACACACATGTCCCTTAAAGCTGCATCAACTTTGATGGCTAATATAATGAACGGAAGAAGATACATGCCATTTTGGGTTCAATTGTTGCTTGGAGGAATAGATTCAGAAGGTGGCCACGTTTACTCACTTGATGCTGCAGGGGGTTCAATACCTGACAAGTTCCAGACAACAGGATCCGGATCACCCTTCGTATATGGTGTTTTAGAAGATAGATTTAAAGAAAATATGTCTGTCAAAGAAGGAAAGGAATTAGGAGTAAGAGCATTAACTGCAGCTATGAAAAGAGATTCAGCTTCAGGAGATGGCATCTCAATGTGTGTTATTGATTCAAAAGGATACCACAGTGTTTCTTTTGAAGAAATAGAAAAAATTCAAGCTAACTTGTAGACGAAAGTCAACAATTAAGGAAGGTCAAATGGCCGTAGAGGACGTAATTAAATTAGTAAAAAAAGTCGCAACTGAAGTTATTCCAGACACTATCACATTCACTGATGTGAAAGTAGAAGCTTCGAACGTTGTATTGTATACACCAAATCTAGAAATATTTTCCGACAATAATGATTTAATCCGGAAATTAGCTCAAAATGTAAGAAAAAGAATAGTGATTAAGGCTGATTCCAGTGTTAGAAAGCCAATTATATCTGCTAAACAGAAACTTAAGGAAATATTGCCGAGCGAAGCTGGCATTGTTGATACCAGGTTTGACGAAATAAATGGTGATGTAATTTTAGAAGCAACTAATCCTGGAAGAGCTATCGGAAAACATGGCATCGTTTTGAATCGAATTAGGAGAGAAATAGGATGGAATCCAGTGATAATAAGATCATCACCAATGGAGTCTCGTACACTAAAAGATATAAGGAATTATATGCTAGAAGATAAAGTAGCTGAAGGGCGAAAGAAGTTCTTAACAAGGGTTGGCAAAAAAATATTCAGAGATACTATTCCAGGGGAGCAACACGTAAGAGTAACAGCTCTAGGAGGATATCGAGAAGTTGGAAGGTCGTGTCATCTTTTGATGACAAAAGATAGTAAAGTTTTGGTAGACTGTGGATTTAACCCTGGTAACGAAAAAGAGCCTAGTCCATTTTTAAGTGCTCCTGAGGTAACACCTTTAGAAGGAATTGATGCAGTTGTTCTTACGCATGCACATTTAGACCATTCAGCTCTTTTACCAATGCTTTTCGTTTATGGCTTCGATGGGCCAATTTACTGCACTCCACCAACAAGAGAATTATCTTCCCTACTGCAAAATGATTTTATTAAGATTCAAAATTCTGAAGGTAAAAAAGTTCCCTACAATACAGAACAAATACGGCAAGCAATAAGAAACACGATACCCCTAAACTACGGAGACACTACTGATGTTTCACCGGATTTAAAGCTAACTTTTCACAATTCAGGACATATACTAGGCTCTGCTGCAGCTCATTTTCACGTGGGTGACGGACAGTACAACCTTGTATTTTCAGGAGATATTAAATTTGAAAACACTTGGCTTTTCGACAGAGCAGTAAATCATTTTCCAAGACTAGAAGGATTAATTATGGAATCCACCTACGGAGGCTACAACGATTTTCAACCTGCCAGGGAAGAAGGTTCCCGTACACTATATGAAATAATTAATCGAACCGTAGAGAAAAAAGGTAAAATTTTGATTCCGGTGTTCGCTGTGGGAAGGTCACAAGAAGTTATGCTTGTTTTGGAGAAGCTTCACTCTGAAGAGAAATTGAAAGATATGCCGGTTTATCTTGACGGAATGATATGGGAAGCTACTGCCTTACATTCTGCCTATCCAGAATACTTGAATAATAATTTAAGAAATAAGGTTTACCAAAATCAAGACAACCCTTTTAGATCTGAAATATTTAATAAAGTAGAAAGCACCGAAATGCGACAAGAGATATGTGGTAGAGAAGAACCTGCTATTGTCTTAGCAACATCTGGCATGGTTAATGGAGGGCCTGTAATGGAATACCTAAGGCACTGGGCACCGGATTTCAACAGTACAATGGTGTTTGTTGGGTACCAAGCTGCCGGAACAATGGGCCAAAGAGTGCAGCAGGGTGCAAAAGAGATACACTTACATGATCGTGAGAAAGGAGGCACTATTCCAGTCAAAGTGAACATGAACATAGAAACTTGTGAAGGGTTCTCCGGACATAGCGATAAAAGGCAATTAATGAGATATTTAAGAACAATTCGACCAAGACCTAAGATTGTCTTGTTAAACCATGGAGACCCTCAAAAATGTGAGCAGTTTGCCAATGACATTAGAAGAAAGGTAAGACTAGACGCTAGGGTCCCCAGTAATCTCGAAACTATAAGGTTCATGTAGTATGAAAAGTGTCGAGGATAAAATAATTGAAGTTCTGAATGAACTAGAGAAATGGGAAAATAGAAGAGAAAAAGTAGAAGTACGCTATGATAGGGGAGATGCTGATAAAACTGAAATCGAAAGAATAGATGAACAAATCTCGCACTATAAGAGTCTATTAAGCGACATGAAAAAGAAAATGAATAGTACTGACATCTCGAGAACTATCGCTAGAAGTGGTAACTAATAATTAATATCCTACTTTTACTGGATAATAACTAGGTGAGGTGGCAGAGCCCGGCTATGCACGCGACTGCAGATCGCGACCACGGGAGTTCGAATCTCTCCCTCACCACCACTACATTCTATCCGGAGCTTCAACTCCCAAGATGTATAATGCGTCAAATAAAATTCTTTTAGAAATGTTAACTAGGTTAATCCTTAGAGCTTCATTCATATCTCCAATAACCTTACAATCACGATAAAAGTTATTAAATTTAGAAGACAATTGATGAACATAGTTTGGAATGGTATGAATTGCAAGCTTATCTACTGCAGATTCAATAGTTTTTGGCCATCTAGCCATAATTCTAATAAGTTCTATTTCGGACTCAACTAAATCACTTTCGACCTTGAAATCAGGAATACTAGCTTTATATCTGCGAAGAATTGATGACATTCTAGCATGAGAATACATTGCAAAAGGTGCTGAATCGCCCTTTATACTTAATGCATCATCAATGCTAAATGTGAAACCTTTCTCAGGTTGAACTTTAAGAATATTATATCTCAATGAGCCAATACCTATTTGCTCTGATAGTAAGCGTTTTTGATTATCAGACATTTCCACCTCTTTTAACCTATCAAGAGATGCAGCAACGATTTGATCCATCATATCATCTAAGTATACAACACGACCTGCCCTAGTTGACATCTTTCCTCCAGGAAGATTAACAAATGAATAAAATAGATTGTCGGGCTTTTTAGAATCCAATTCTTCAAGAGCTATATTCAATAAATTACTTTGGAGTTTATGATCTTCCCCCAAAATATTGAGTGCTTTATTGAATCTGGTAAATTTGTTAAGATGATAAGCTATGTCTCTAGTGGTGTACAAGCTTAAACCATTATTGCGAGTGAAAAAAAATTTTTGATTCCTACCGGCTATATTCTTCCCTTCTAAATCTAAGTAAAAAGCCCCTTTTTCCTCAGAGCTTATGCTACTCTTCTTTAAGGATTTGATCACGACGTTAACGCTACCATCAAGAATTAAATCTGATTCATGGAAATACGAATCAGCCTCAGCGTTCAATCGTTTAAGTGAGGATTTCATACCATAAAGCATCATTTCCGCGGCCTCTTTGACTTCCATTAAAGAAGTTTTATCTCCGCTTTCTATAAGTTCCATTTTTTTATAAATTTCAGATTTAATGCTATCGTCGCTTTTTAAGGCATCAGAGGCCTGTCTATAACATTCGACCAATTTGTGATCTTGCTTTTTCGAATCTCCACCCTTAAAATTTTTAATTCCATAAGCCACAGTAGCTGCTTGCCTACCTGTATCATTCACATAATATTCTGTTGAAACTTCATATCCATAATATTTAAGAAGTCTGGAAACACTATCTCCGATAATTGGATTTCGTGCTCTGCCCATATGAAAAGGACCTGTTGCATTGGCTGAAGTATGTTCTAATAAAATGGAATCAGGCTTTGGAACTCCTCTTCCGTATTCACTATGATTAATATCACCAAATATATCTTTTAATAAAAAATCCCAATCTAGCGCTATATTACAAAACGACTTAACCACAAAAGTTTCTTTGATTAATTTTATACGAGATATCATCTCGGAAACATTTTTTGCAACCTCTTCAGGACTTTTCTTCAAAGGTTGAGCTCCGGGAAAGCAAATAATAGATATATCGCCTTGAATTGGGTTATCATCTATTGGGAGCATCGGGAAGTTATTTTCCTCAAATATTTTATTAATATCTGAAATTACTGAAAGTTTGGCTTCCTCTAAATTTCTGCTCACAATTACATGTAAATATATGCTGTTTTAAAATTATCCAATATATCTTGGGATTGAGTTGCTAGCGTCTGATGGTACTTGTTCAGTCACTTTCTGTAATTCTTTTTCAAGAGAAGCAGCTTCCTCAAGAAGTGGCTTAGGATCCAATTCAATCTCCAATAATAATTTATCGATTGCCTCAATAATCTTAGAAGCTGCAAGTGCATCTGGAATATCTTCTTCAACTTCAGCAAGAAGACCCAAAACATTTACCGAGCGTAACCTGCCTTGGTTCAACATAACTCCAGTGAAACCTCCAATAGTTCCAAATTCAAAAGGAGTTACTTGAGCATTACTTATCCAATCTTTTGAGGCTTCCGTTGAAGTCACTCCGTAAACAATACTATCTTTATCATCCTTTTTCTCGGGAATTGAAAATCCTTCGCCGATTATAAAACTTGTACATCCTTTTTCTTTAGCCCAATCAAAAATACAGTCAACCAAGTCTTTTGTAGCGGAAACGGGCGGAACAAAATCACTTACACATATGACTATTTGGTTACATTTCCCATTGTTACAAATCTGCTCGCCAGCGTAAAGTCTCATGGGATGATTAGGAATACCATCTTTAATTACAGAAATTGAAGGAAATACTGAACCATCTACAATTCCTACTTGCTCTAGTTTAAGATTATTAACCAAAAAGTTTGCTACTATATTACCAACTAAGCCTACACCTGGTAGACCACAAATAAATGTCGACCCCTTAAAGTCTTTACCAGAGGTTTGGTGTATTGTTATATCGCTACTCATAGAAGTTCATCTAAATCTGCATCTTCTTCAAGATCAGGTAAATCAGAATCATCATCTAACAAGTCACCCAAATCATCATCTATTTCTTCTTCATCATCAGAATCATTAAAATCTTCTTTCAAAGACCCTCCGCCGACAACTTTCAACCTTGTCCAAAGTGAAAATTCAGTAATATCACTGCGGCTTGCAAACCTTTTCGCATCACTTACTGTCCTAAATTTTCCAAGGACGGGGTCACCTTCACCTGGCTCTGCAGGTAACATTACATATCTTTCTTTATTTACGAGATCGCCAACAAGAAGACGGACAGCTTTGAGTACTTCAGGATTCGATTCAGACATATTAACTCTAGCATACCTAGCTAACCACGTTTAAATACTTTTATGGTAGCTTCAATAGAAACCAAAGCAGTTAATTAATGGCTTGTTTCGGTACAAACATGTCTGAGCGTAAATCACTTGTGATGAGAGGAGTTTCAGAATGTGTTACTGAGGATGAATTAGATAATTTACTTGCAAATAAGAAATCTCCAAAAGCTTACGTTGGATTTGAGCCCTCTGGACTATTGCATGCTGGATCTCTAGTTCCCATGCTAAAGTGTAAAGATCTTGTTGATGCAGGTTTTGAAGTAACAATTCTTTTAGCTGATTGGCATGGATATATTAATGATAAACTCGGAGGTAGTTGGGATAACCTGAATGCAGGTGTGGAGTATCAAAGACAAATGTTTTCCGTATTTTGTCCAGGCGTTAAGTTCAAAACTGCAAGTGAAATTGTTAGCAAAGATGGTTACTGGGAAATGGTTCTACGTGTTTCTAAAGCAAGTAGCTTGAAAAGGATGCGGAGAGCATTATCAATAATGGGAAGAGACGAAAAAGATGGCGATAAAGACATGTCCAAATTTTTCTATCCAGCAATGCAAGCTACTGACATCTACGCTTTAGACGCTGATTTGGCCCTTGGCGGTATGGATCAAAGACACGCACACATGTTAGCTAGAGACGCGGCAGATAAATTGAAACTGCGAAAACCAGTTGCACTTCATACACCACTTCTTGGGTCGTTATCTGGACCCGGTAGAATGGACACCGATGCTAAAATGTCTAAATCAGACCCAACAGGAACTTTGTTAATTCACGACAATAAGAGGAAGCTGTCTAAGAAATTATCAAAAGCATACTGCCCTCCAGAAAGAGAAGGAAATCCAGTTCTCGATCTCTGGCAACATTTGCTTGAACCAGCACTTAGTAAAATAGTAATTGAAAGGCCCGAAAAGTTTGGAGGAAATTTAAATTTTGATTCATACAAAAAATTAGAATTGGCTTATACATCTGGCTCATTACATCCTCTCGATTTAAAAAATGGAACTGCAACTGCACTTTACCAAATTGTAAAACCTTTACAGGATTCCTGTGAAACTGAATCAGCAAATTACGAAAAATTACTATCGGCAATTAAATAGTTTAGGAGGTTCTTTACTCGAAATCTTGGAAATATCTAGTGTACTTGGAATTACTAAAATCATTTGAGCAAGCCATTCTCTAAATTCTATTAAATTAATTTTCCTGTAATTTTCTGGAAATGTAATCAATAATTCGGGTAACTGTCTCATTAATCTTTGAGCAGCACCCAAATTTCCTGTTGCAATATGTACCGCTAAAGCATCTGCTTGAGCTAATGTTTGAACTATATCTTTCTCACCACGATTATCTAATTCAAGCCAAATATCCTCAAAAATTTCATGAGCTTCATGATAATCTCCTCTGTTATGCTCATTTATTGCCCTTTGCCAAAGTTCGTTTATCAATTCAGACATTATCAATGCCAGCGATGATATGCAGGGTGACCTTCTTTTACACAAACAAACAAACCCCTGCCTGTTGCACATGTCTTGCCATCTGCTTTTAACTCAATAATAACTTCAGCACGATCCTCCTGTAAAACTAAAACTCTACTGTTTAATTTTAACTTTATTCCTAGAGGAGTTGGCCGTTTTAACTTAATTTCATACTGAGCAGTTACCGTACACTGTGGTTTTTCCCAGCCGTTCTTGTCCATTATTGCTATTGCTGCAGTCCAATTGCCGTGGCAATCAATCAGTGAACCTATAATGCCACCGTTTATCACACCAGGAAAAGCTTGGTGTTTTTTTTCACACTTAAACTCTGCTGCAAGACCGCCGTCAGAACGATAAGACTTAAGCTGTAGGCCGTCTATATTTGAGGGGCCGCAGCCGAAACATATAGAATTTGGAGCAAATTCATCTTGAACTGGAAGGCCGTTTAAAATTAGATTTTTATTATCGCTCTTAATTTGAATTTCTACCTTATCTGATGGACTGCAATTAGAGCAGCTGCGGTCCGATGAAAAGGAGCCTTCAACCGAATTATTGCTCATGATAATTCCTTGATTTGTTTTTCTATTAAACTTGCCGCGTGCTCTAAAGTCTCATCATCGAAGCTAAATTTAGCACCTGCTGCCTCGAATAACTCAGGCAATGTAGCATTGCCACCAAGCCTCAACGCAGATTTGTAATCATTAATTGCTTTTTTTTCATTATCCAACGAATTACCCCATATTTGTATTGCACCTAGCTGAGCCATTCCATATTCAACATAATAGAATGGTACATGATATATGTGCAACTT
>CEUJ01056017.1_pt1 | contig 18247 bp, 18 predicted proteins | sample 361531 | NCBI WGS metagenome assembly CEUJ01 (sample SAMEA2622842, study PRJEB7988) | marine metagenome | biome: marine biome (ENVO:00000447); feature: marine epipelagic mixed layer (ENVO:xxxxxxxxx); material: "saline water (ENVO:00002010), including plankton (ENVO:xxxxxxxx)" | depth 140 m | reverse complement strand
TAACTCTTGTTCCGAAAATTTAGATTTAAGGAAATCAATCTGTTTTTGTTGAATATTTAATTCTGTTTCAATTTCATATAATTTCATTTCGTAATCATTAATTTGGGAAATGATCACATCACTACTTGCTTCCATGCTGAACAAACTATGTTCAAGCATAAATTTCATTTTTTTATTGTCAGAAGTTTCTATTTTTTTTTCTTGAAGAGTAACAAGTGAATCCAAAAATGCAATGGTGTTTATGGCATATTTATTAGTCCATTCTTTATCCTTCTGTTCAAACCTCCTTACAATTGTATTTACTATTCTACGAGCCTCATCAGCATTCTCACTTATGTAATTAACCCAGATCATATTAGTGCCACCTTTTCTCCCTACACTTAAATTACTTTGTAAGACTTTGGCATATTTCTGACCTATTTCTTCTGTATACAATCCTTCAAGAACTTTTGTTTCCTTAGATTTCTCTGCATCATATAATCCTAAAGTAAATATTTCTTTCACCAATGTTCTGATCGTTTGACCTCTAGGGTAAAATTTTCTAGTATTAAAGAGAAACATATTATTACGCCTACTCGAATTCCAATATTCTTGTACCACTGATTCCATTAACCCTCTAGATTTGAGTAATAATATTTTGTTGTTAATTTGACTAGTATTATCTGTATTTCCAAAATTTTGCAGTGATTGGGATCCAGGTTTTTGTGTCACCATAATAGTGGCATTAGCTCTATATTTAGGAATTTTACTGTAAGTGAAATAAATACCTAGAAATAAGGCAATCAAAAAAATTGTAATTATTTTTTTTAAATGAATACGAATTATAATGATATAATCTTTTAAATATAATTCGTTCTCCATCGTTTGATAGTTGGCATTATCAGACCTGTAATCTAAATGTTGGTTATTCATATCAATTCAATAAAGTATATACTTGGAAAAATAATGTGATAAGTGAAAAAAGAGTTTGAAAAGTACTTAAATCTTCAAGAAGGATTCCTGTCAACGTTTTTTTTATAATGATCGTATCATTTGGCTTAATTTTAGGAAAATTAGACCTATCACCATTGTTGAGAAATGATGTTAAATCTACAAAATAAACCATTTGCCCATTCTCATCAGGTGTTTCTCTATAAAGCCTGATTTTTTTTAAGTTTGCAAATTGGGTTGGGCCTCCAACTTTAGACATTAAAGATGCAAAATCAATACCCTCCTGAACCTGAACAGTACCTGCATTTCCCCCTGCTCCCCAAAAATTAACTTTCATAAATACTTTACCATCAGGACCAGATATATATTTTTCACTTGAAACTTGGTATTCTTTAATGCTCAAAGAAATGTCATCAAAGGATTGTGCATTTAAAGAATAAATAAAAAAAATGAAAGAAAAAAATAGAAGTCTTGTGTGCATCATATTGGTAACTGTTAAAATTTTATGATTTATACTAAACAATTAAAGATAAATTTTCACATTAAAAATATAGATCTTCTCCATTTATGATGCTAGAAGGATGTTCATAAACCAAAAGATCACTATTTTTTTTACCAATTAAATTTTTTACAAAATTATAAGCTTCCTTTATACAGAAATTTCTATTTAAATCATTGTGAGCGTCTGAGGCCAAAATATGGCAGCACCCTTCTTTTATTATTAAAGTAGAAGTTTTCTTCGCTTTTTGTCCCAATAAACCTAACAAACTACCAGCATCTACTTGAATTAAACAACCCGCATTTATCCAATCATATATTATATTGAAGTTTTCTTGAACTAAACTGTATCGTTCGGGGTGGGCAATTATTGGAGTTATTCCACTCATTTTCAAGTCAAAAAGTGTCTTTTTTTGACTATTTGGAATATTTTTAGGTGAAAATTCTACTAACATATATTTTCCACTTCCTATAGTAACCATAGGTTTATTACTAATTTTTAATAAATTTTCATAATAAAACACTTCCGAACCCAAGTGGATTTTTATAGGAATGTCAAACTCAATTAATTTTAACCGTAACGATTCTGCAATTTTTTCAAAATTTTCTAGCGAATGATCAATATTTAAAAATAATGGATGCTGAAAATGAACAGTGTTTACTACATCTGTCACACCTTGCTCATATGCATATTTTAACATATTTAAGGACATTTCCATTGATTTAGAACCATCATCAATATTTGGAAGTACATGATTATGAATATCAATCATTTCTGTAAACTATTTACTTTTTGTTAGAATAATAAATGAAATTAAAATTCAATTAAAAACCATTAAAATATAGCTAAGGGAAAGGCAAGAATCTTTATTTCTTTGTTATTTGTAGATTTATTTTACCATATACTACTTATCACATAAGAATTTATTTCCTTTTTTAAAAATGATAATAATATATCAACGATAAAAATTTATAAATGACTATCTAATCGAATTATTCTTTGTATTTCGTTTCAAGATCAATACCATTGAAAGGCCAACATTACCAAAATATGTAAACGTAGATGTAAAAGGAGGAGTCTGAGGAACCACATTAGCATTAAAAAAAAGTTTAAATGCAATTGGAATTTTGCTTAGATAATAATCTAAGGAAGAACCAAAATGCAATCCTGGTCCAGCATATTTTTCACCTTCCAGGTCAGTAAGACCTATTGGTAAATCAATGTTATAAGTAAAGAGGTCTTGATCAAGATCCGTAGCGAGATTAAAATTTACTCCGCCATCAAGAGTCAGATGAAGGTTTTCTGGAAAAAAGTACAGGATAGGTCTTAAGTTTATGTTCGCAAATGCTCCAATTTGTGCAGCTTTTAAAGACCCTAAATGATTTGCTTCATAACTAAATGTCATAAACCTTAAACCCGGAGAAATATCTACTGGGCCTAGAGGATAATATGGGAATTGTATATTAAGACCAAAATTTGGTCCCATCTTAGCCATTTGGCCGCTATCTACCTCTTTCAAAGAATTTGCTGCGAATAAAGGAATGCCCCCAATAAGTGAAAAATTAAAATAATTCCAATGTTTTTTGGGATCATTTATAGCCAGAAATTCTTCTTCAAGATCAATGTGTTCATGATAATCTTTTTGACTTGCATTTGCCATCCAATCATCATTATTCGGAGTAAAGGTACCACCTTGATAAAAATACTCTACGTTGCTATTTAAAACTGGAACCATACCATTTTCCATATTTAATGAATCAATATTACCAATTAAAACACCCTCAGGGGTATCCAACCCAACAGGAATTATATATACTGAAGATTCATCAACTTTGATGACTTTTCCTAAAACATAAGTACCATCATAGAAAACTATTTTTCCATGAAGGGCAAATAGATTACCTAATAAAGTAAAAAAAGTAAAAGCTTTTAATATATTATTCATAGAGATTTTCGTTTAATAAAAGCACAGGATGAACATATTTTATGTAATTTTACAGAACTCCGCATATAGTAGCCTAATAAAGACTTATATAATATTAATTCAGTGGTAAGAAGTAATGCAAGTGTAAAGTCAATTTATCTTGGAAAAATTTTTCTTATATACAGTTCTTTGTATGTAAACTTAAGTTAATTATTTAAAAAAAAAAGGAAATATTAAGTGATTAACTTTTTAAAAATTTCTATAGTACTAAAATTGTTCCATATTTCTTTATTTGCTCATTGCCAAATTCCCTGCGGAATATATTCAGACGCTATGCAAATTATTCAAATTAAAGAAGATCTAAGAACTATTGAAAAATCAATAACAATGATTAAAAAACTTTCAGAAAAATCGGATGCTCAGTCAATTAATCAACTAAATAGATGGATAACCTCTAAAGAAAAACATGCTCAAAATATTCAAACCATAATATCCCAATATTTTTTAACTCAAAGAATAAAACAGAGCTCAAATAATTATGAAAATGAACTTATCACTTTACATCAGCTTCTTGTTTCAATTATGAAATGTAAACAAAGTGTCAGCAAAGAAAATGTGAAAAAATCCAATGAGCTATTAGATGATTTTTCAATATTTTATTTTGATGAACATGACTTAGAGCATATCAAAGATTTTGAGCACATTAAATAAGGTAGGAATGCTGTATTTATTTATACTTATTTTCCTTTTCTGAAATAATTATCATTAATTTTTTTTTATTAAGAGCTGATTATGTTCTACCAGTATAGCTGCATATTTTACCTTGAAAAACAAGCTTAGAAACTTTTTATACAAGAAAAAGCAAAAAATCTATCGTCTCTCGCAAAATTACTTGAAGAATGTATTTTGGGAAGAAAATGAAGATAATTTGTACTATGGGCACTATGATATTTTTAAAGCATATACTAAATCGTTTCTACCCTTTAAAATAAATGGAGAAGTACAACATGGTTGGGCAGGTCAAGATTGTGGGATACCCATTATTCACGAAAAACTAAGTAAAGGTCCAACCCATGAGAGGTTTTATGTGTTTAATGCAACAAATAAAAATAAATGCAATCATTTAGGATATAAAAATGTTTTAGCAATTGGTTCACCTTTTATTTATTTAAATGAGATTTATAAACCAAATATAAAACATCATCCAAAAAGTTTGATATTATTTCCTTTTCACAGCACAGAATGGGAACCTTTTACAGACCCTGTTAAGTATTACAAAGAGTATCTAGAAGAATTAAAGAAAGTTATATCTTCATTTGACCGAGTTACAGTTTCACTTTATTACTTAGAATATAATAATATTAAAATAAGAAATATATTCGAATCAAAAGGTATTAATGTTGTCACTCTGGGAGCCAGAAACCATAATCCTTCATTTTTATTTAATTTTATTGATATTGTTAGCAAATATGAATATGTTTGCTCAAACATTTTTTCAAGTGCCATTTTTTACAGCCTCTTTTTAAAGAAAAAAGTTTTCCTATTTATTGGCGATATGAAAAATAGTAATCATCATGATAATAATTTTATTGATAGGAACTTAGTTTATTCAAAAAAATATCCCGGACTTTTATGGAATAATTTTAACCATAAATCCCATTTTTATATATCTCATACTGAATTGGGGCTCAAATACAAAAAATCTCCAAAAGAGCTCTCTAAATTATTTGGTTGGAACCTAAAAACAGCTATTAGAAGCCTGCTAAATTACTAATTAACTCAGCTTTTATTGGGATTGTATACGTCAAATATTATTTTTTTATGAATTCATAATCATAAATATATTTATAAAATATGAACTCAAAAAAAATTATCAAATCCCTTAAAAATTTTTTTCAAAATTTCATTTAAATAATTAGTGAAACTAATTTTCAAATCTCCAATCCCAAATTAAATTTAATTTTAAAAAAGCAATTTTACTTTTGATACTAGCAAATTCTTTGACGCCTATTTTATAAATTTATTTAACAACAATATGTTTTAAAAGCAACCAAATCTGTAAAATAAGTTGAAAGATTAAAATTCTTGGATGCTCAATCATATTTAGAAATTTTAATTATTAAATAAAGTATCAGCCAATTATTTCCCAATCTACCGCAGTTCCTCTTTTCAAATTTCTATTAACCCTTTTTCCTTTTATTGATTCATAATATTTTGGTGAAAGCCCTAATCCAGGTCTTATTATTTTCATATTTTTTTCTGTCAATCTTTCTCCTTTCGCAATATCTTGAGAGATATATATTGAACGTTTAAAGGTCATGGATGCTTTTTCTTCGTTAACTATACCATATTTTATTTCACCTAATGATGCCCATGCCCTTTCAGTTTCGATTACTAAATTATGCATTTCATCTGGTTCTAAAGAGAAAGTTGAATCAACTCCCCCATCTTTTCTTGATAAAGTCAAATGTTTTTCAATTATGGAAGCTCCATGAGATGCTGCCGCGATAGAGGCACCTATTCCTGGTGAATGATCAGAAAAGCCAACTTCACATTTAAATAAGTCTTTCATATGAGGTATAGTTAATATATTACAGTTTTCAGGAGTAGCAGGATAATTGCTAGTACACTTTAATAAAGCGAAATTATTATTACCAGATTCTAGAATTATTTTTACAGTTTCATCTAATTCAGCTAATGTGGCCATTCCCGTCGAAATAATTAAAGGTTTGCCAGTGGATAAAACTTTTTTTATTAGTGGTAAATGGCTATTCTCGAAGGACGCGATTTTGTAGGCAGGAATATTTAAATCTTCTAAAAAATCTACTGCTTTATCATCAAAAGGTGAGCTAAAACATAATAAGTTCAATTTTTTTGCATAATCCATAATAGGTTTATGCCAATCCCAAGGTGTATATGCTTGTTCATAAAGTTCAAATAAAGATTTTCCCTGCCATGGACTATTTCTGTCTTTTATGAAAAACTCTTCTTTTGAAATATCCAAGGTAAGAGAATCGGCAGTATAAGTCTGCAGTTTCAGTGCATCAGCTCCCGCCTCAGATGCTGCTTTTACTATTTCAAGCGCTTTATCAAGCGACTGATTATGATTACCTGACATTTCAGCTATAATAAACGGTTTATGCTTTGAACTAATTTTTGTATTCAGAATTTTAAGCATCTATTAAATTAAATATCCTGCATTTTTATGTATCAAACATGTATTTTTATTTTTTAAGAACACCTTACAATGAATTTTCTACTCCGTCGAATTATTAATATAATTGAAAATAAAAACTATATATTATTTACCCAATTTTGAAATTCTAACATATATCAAAATCACAAAAGATTAAAAAGTTATTCTGATAATTTTTTCATTAAACTCGAAATTCTATTATCCTGATGTTCTATTTTAGCCATTATTTTTTTTGCTTCATTTGGAGCATGCGTAAAAGCAAGCCTCAATAAATCCATCCAATTTACATTGTTATGAGTTCTCACTTTTTCAATGTCATCTATTAGTTTTAAGTAATGTTCAACATTAAAGTCTTTCTTCATATTCACCCCTTAATTTAACCTTCCAAAACCTGTTTGGCATATTGGACCTTCAAGAAGAGTATCTATGTCTCTTCCATTCTCACAATCTTTTATAATGGAAAAAATCGATTCTAACCTATCAAAATATTGATCTAACACATAACTTTTATGATCTATGCAGGAATAAATAAGATTTGAAGCTAGAAACCCATTTTTAAGCATTTCTTGACAAATAAATGTTTTATATTTAATCCAATTATTAGATTTGATAGTAAACACCGCCAAAGAGGGAAGGCCTGAAATTTGAATTGGAAGATTATAAATCTTACCTAATTTTTCCCATCTATCAACAATTTCAATGCCGATATTAGTAATCTTCGTCCATGATTTTTCTTTTTCCATTATTTCTAAAGCTTTTAATGCAGCTGCAGGGCCAATTCTTTCTGTCCAGAATGTACTACTTATGAATGTAGATTGAGCAAATTTCATTATTTCCTCAGTGCCTAAAACTGCGGTTATAGCATATCCATTTCCAAGGGTCTTACCAAGCATCATCATATCAGGAATAACATCATATTTTTTATGTAGCCCTCCAAAAGTTTCTCTAAATCCAGAAGTACACTCATCAAAAATAAGGATTATATTATTTTCTGATGCTAACTTCCTTATGAATTGTAAGTAACCTTCTGTAGGCTCTACAGACCTCGAAACCTCCATTTTTATTATACCAATATCATTTTCTTGAACTACTTTAATTAAATCATCAGGGTCATTATATCGAAATGGTACCACAGTCCCCTTTAAATTGGGTGGAACACCTTTTGGATCTAAACCTGGAATTAAATGTTCATCCAATGAAGAATCATTACCCAAATTAGCAGATAAATACCAATCATGCCATCCATGGTACCCACAAATTGCTATTTTTTCCTTTCCTACAGCAGCTCTAGCAATTCTGACTGCAATTGCATTAGCTTCTCCACCAGTACGTGCAAATCGAACCATATCTGACCAAGGATGTAATGCAATCAGACGTTCAGCTAGAAAAACTTCTTCAGGGCAATTTAATGTAGACATATTACCATCCTTTACCGCCTTTAGAACTGCCTCATCGACAGAAGGATGAGCATAACCTAGAGTGTTTGTACCAATCCCCATAATTGACATATCAATATATTCAACACCTTCTAAATCCCATACCTTACAACCTTTAGCTTTGCTAAAGTAGGCAGGCCATTTATCGGGTAAAAAGGACTCTGGACGTTTTGACAAAAGCATTGTACCTCCAGGAATGATTTTTTTTGCTTTAGAATACAACTTTTGTCCCTTTCTCATCTAAAATCCCTCGTTTCTAGTAAGATGACTATTTTTCAGAAACATTTTTGGCTTAATTTTAAACAATTTTAGTATATCATCAGTTTTGAAATGTATATTAGGATGAAAATAATTAAAAACATTATTAATTATTTCAAAATCCTCTTTATAATCTAAAGTCCATCTTTTTTCAGAATGATTGATAGAACTGCATAAATTAGATTTTTGCAAGCTCTTATCTTGAATCATATAGGTGGTAACATGTTCCCTATGTTTCGGATTGATTGCATTCAAGTAAGCTTTTTCCAAGACATCTATATTAAAAATTTCCACATCTAAACCGTCAGGAAAGGTAGGAGGATTAACATTTGAACAATAATCAGAATTATTTTTATGAAATAAATTTATTACTTCATCTACAATAATTGAATCCACAAAAGGACAGTCACCTGTGATTCTTACAATATTTTTTGCATTATACATTTTTGCAACTTGATAATATCTACTTAAAACATCTTTTTCGCTTCCTCTAAAAACATCAAAACCAATTTTATTTATCAATTTTTCAAGTAAATCGTCTTCTTTATTTGTAGTTGTAGCTAAAATTATTTTATTTATTTTTTTTGATTTTTTTAGTCTTTCAAAAAGAATTTGAATTATAGGGTAATTGCAAACTTTTTTTAATACTTTCCCAGGATATCTAGTAGAACCCATTCTAGCTTGTACTATAGCAATAGTATCCATTACCACAATGAAGGATTTAATATAAATTCATCATTAAAATCCAATTTAAGTGCTTCAAAAAATATTCTAGAATCAAAATGTTTTTTAAGTGTATTACAATGTTCCTTTAATTGAGTTAGATTTTCAATTCCTACAACAACTTTTGTTATTTCCTTCCTACTTGCAACAAATAAAAGAGAATATTCAGGTAGAGTCAGATTTTCTTTTTTTAAAACATTCTTAAGAAAATTTAAAGATTCTACCGCACCTTTAAACCTAGATTCTAATTCAATTTCCGATAAATAAAACAATCCCTTTAGAAAAATTGACCGGGCATGGATTTCAATATTTAAAGAATTAATTTTTTTTAGTAATCCTTTCCTTATTAATCTAGTATCTAAAATACTTAAAGGGAGTTGAATTACATCTAAATTTTCTTGAAATTGTAGAGCTTTTTCAATATCATCAGATGTATAAACTGAAACTCCCGTTTTCAAATTAATATTCTCCTGTTTTAGCTCCTTTATTTGCTCTTGAAAAGACTCCATTTGATAAAGATTAATTGAATGAGCAAGAATAGTAGATGGTTTAACTTTTAATTTTTCTATAGAACTTACTAGCTGATCTTTCAGGGGTTCGTTTATGTGACCAAATTTTGTGGTTACATTCCAACCTTTGAAATTATGATTCTTGAAATATTCTCCAATATTTTTTTCACTACTACCGTAAGATTTTGCTGTATCTATTGATTTTATATTATTTTTTGAACAAAAATTAAAAATTTGATTTATCTTAGGTTGAGAGACTGGAAGATTTTTATGATCTAATCCATAACCAAATCCAAACTGCGCGGTTCCAATTGATATTTTATTTATCATTAAAGTGTACTTAGTTATTTTAAATACTTATTTATTGAATCAATGACAAATGATAATTCTTTATTTGTAAGTCCTGGATATATAGGTAATGAAATTTCTTTTTTATAAAATTCCTCTGCAACAATGAAATCACCTTTTTTATAACCATAATTTTCCATATAAAAAGGTTGGAAATGCAAAGGTATATAATGGACTTGAAGATTAATGCCTGTGTTGTACATTTTTCTAAAAAAAGTAACTTTGTCTATTTCGTAATTATCAAAATCAACCAAAATAGGAAATAGATGATAGCCATGATTAATATCATTTGCACATTTTGGAAGTAATATCTCGGGTATTTTTTTTCTAAAAGCATTCTTATATTTCAAAGCAATTTGGCGTCTTCTTTTTAAGAATTTTTTTAATTTTTTTAGTTGATTAGAACCTAAAGCACATTGAAAATCAGTAATTCTGTAATTAAATCCTATATCAACCATTTCATAGTACCAAGGGCCTTCAAAGTGATCTATTTCTTTAGGATTTTTGATTACACCATGGGTTCTGAGCAATCTTACTTTTTTATCAATAAAAGAATTATTTGTTAAAACTGCCCCACCCTCTCCTGTTGTAAATGGTTTAACAGGATGATAACTATGGCACACAACATCTGCATATTTTAAACTATAACAAAAATCATTTTTATACTCAGCACCAATAGCATGACAATTATCATTTACTAAAATTAGATCATAATAATCTGCGATCGACCTTAATGATTCCCAATCACATGGATGGCCTGCATAATCTACTCCAATTATAGCCTTTACATTTTTACCATTTTTTCTCAAATATTTTACTTTTTCTTCTACTAAATTTGGATTTAAGCAATAAGTGTATGAATCAATATCTACAAAAACTGGTATAGCTTTAGCATAAACGATACAATTGGCAGTTGATAAAAATGTTATTGGCGGTAAGATAACATAATCATTTTCACCCCATCCTAACGCAAGTGCAGTTAAATGAAGTGCAGCTGTACCATTGGACACTGCACAAACATACTCTGCCTTAAAATTCTTTTTTAAATCATCTTCAAATTTTTTAACAAAAGGTCCTTGAGTTAGCCATGCTCCATTTAAAACTTCTATGACAGCATCGATATCAGTTTTGTCGAGTGTTTGTTTTCCATATGAAATCAATTTTCTAAAAATTCCTTTACTAATATTTTTAATTTATCTACCGTTAACCAATCACTATTATTATGACTATTGTAACTAAAACCGTATTCACAACTCTTAGATTTTATTTTATTCTTTTTATCATACATACTTTTTGTAAGAAAATTACTTGAAGGTAAAATTACATAATATTTCCCACAGTCTATTGTATTTAGAGAATCCGAAACAGTCACAGTTTCTTCATGTAATTTTTCACCGGGTCTAATACCGATAATTTGGATTTTATTTTTTGGAACAATCGCTTGCTTTAAATCTAACAACTTGTAACTTGACATTTTTGGAATAAAAATTTCACCACCCTGCATTCTTTGCAAAGTACTTAAAACAAAATTAACACTTTGTTCTATAGTTATACTAAATCTAGTCATTTTCTCATCGGTAATTGGTATAATTTGGTCTTCTTTTTTTGATAAGAAAAAAGGAACTACCGACCCCCTACTTCCAAAAACATTTCCATACCTGACTACTGAAAAACTTATATCTTTTTGACCTCGATAGGAAGAATTTGCAGCTACAAATAGTTTATCAGAGGCTAATTTGGTAGCGCCATAAAGATTAATTGGTGCTGAAGCCTTATCAGTACTGAGAGCAATAACTCTTTTTACTTTATTTTCCAACGACGCCTCAATAATATTTTGTGCACCAAGAATATTAGTTTTTATAGCCTCAAAAGGATTATACTCAGTCGAGGTTATATGCTTAAGAGCTGCTGCATGAATGATAATATCCACACCTTTTGTAGCCATTATTAGTCTCTCTTTGTCCCTAACATCTCCTAAAAAGTAACGAATCGGAAAAATATTATTATCTGGAAAAGTTTGTTGCATTTTATACTGTTTCATTTCGTCACGACTGTACACTATTACTTTATTAGGATTGTATTTAGAAATAATAGTTTTAATGAACTCACTTCCAAAGGTGCCAGTACCACCTGTGACTAAAATGTTTTTATTGTCTAAATATTTAGAATACGTTGCCATTTATTTTAAATATAGATCTAATGTTAAAGGTAATAAAATCAAGATTGTCATTTTTAAACTTTTAAATTATTTTAAATATTTAACTAATTTAAATTCGCGGGAACGCCTGGGAATCGAACCCAGCTCTGCAAAATAATTACAGACAACGGCTTTGAAGGCCGCGGAGAGCACCAGCAACTCAATCATTCCCAAAATTTCATCCCTTAATTGGACGATATAATACTCTGAAATCCACACCTAATTTTCTTTTAATATTTTGCCCAACTTTTTCAGCATCAGTTTTAGAATTATATCTTACAACTCTTACGGCATTTAAAGTCCTGTCTTTAGTTTCCACTTGTACAATTTCCACTTCATGTCCTATTTGATTTGCCTGCAGTTTTAATCTTTTAGCATTTCTTAGATTACTGAATGCTCCTATTTGGATCACATAAGGAGAACGTTTTTTATTATATTTTTCAATTTGGGTGCTAGGTATATTTAAAGAAGTTGTGTTTATACCGTATTTCTCTACATCCAAATAAGGAAACATTCCTTGATATATGCTAAGATAATATTTAACAGAATCATTTTGACCAACAGCTTGAAATGAACTAACTAATATATCTATAATTCTTTGCATATCGTGGTAGCGAGGATGTTTTCTAGGAAATTGTGATAAACTTCTACATGCTTGGGAGTAAAGGCCCTTTGCGTAGAAATATTCACCTAATTTAACAGATGCATCATCAGAATAGCGTGACCTTGGAAATTTTTCAATTATTAATTTATATAAATCTAATGATTTCAAACCATCTCTAGTTAAAAGTGCCTGCAAATAGATAACACCGGAATTGTTTGGATATTTTGAAATTAATTCAGGTAATTTTTCTTTCACAGAATTCATTTGCCCTTCATCTATTAGTGATATGTACATATCAATATTTTGGGCTAAAATAAATATTGGGAAAATCAAAAGTAAAAATCTAATCATTAATATTTTTTGATTTTTTATTAATTATAGCATCTATTTGATGTCCAAGTTCAATTGGAGTTGCAGTCGGTATTGATAATTTCAACTTCATTAGATCAATCCTAATATCTTTAATATTTTTTTCAGATAAATTTTCAACTAAATCAAGAGCTTTATTTATTTCGCCTTTTTCTTCAAGCACATTTGCAAGTTTTATTATAGCCTCTAAATTAAGTTTATCTAGTGATATTAACTTTTGATAAAATTTTTCTACCTCACTATATCGTCCGAGGTCAAACAAAGCAGATTCTATTTTATGGTACACATCAACACCAGAATTTTCATCCTTGGTAGCATAAGTCTTCCAATTTTCTAAAGCTTTTACTAAATCCCTATTTTTCTCATATAAGTCACCCAAATGTTTATATGCCTGACTATTATCGGGAGATTTTTTGATAGCTATTTTAAAAAATGACTTCGCATCTTCAATATTTCCATTTATCATACAATCAAGCCCTTTATAAATGTCAAATCTTGATAAGTCATTTAGTTCCTTTTTTCCACTTATTTTTTGTAAATGTTTACTCCATTTGGCAGCTTCTTCCCAATCTTGATTTTCTTCAGAAGTTTTTATCATAAATTTTAATGACCACAAATTACGCTTTTCAATTAAGAGTATTTTTTTGGCCTCATTTATAGCATTCTTTGTATAACCTATTTCTATATAATCTTTAGCCAATGCTTTATGGACTTGAACCCTTTGATTTACACTAAGGTTTGGTCTTACCGTCAATGACTGGTGAATTTTTATAGCCTGGTCAGTATTCTCTTCCCTCAATATATTACCAAGTTGCAAATATGCCCTGACATGATTTGTATCTATCTTAACAACCTGCTGAAGAAGAAAAACAGCCCTACTTTTATCTCCATTTAAAAGTGCATTTAATGCATCAGAGAATAAAGATTCTGCTTTTGGAGTCTTTTTAGATTTAAATAACGAAAAAAATTGAAGGATAGCAACTCCTGAAATAATTAAAAAAAACTATTAATGACTAGAACATAGTTCAATTTAGATCGTCTTCATAAACAGTCTCATTTACAGCAACATTTCGAAGATCATTTAATTCGTCTGTTAATTTTTTTATTTTATTTTGTAAGTTTTTATTTTGAGCTCTGGCAGATAATATAGAGAATACTGCTATCATGTAGCCAAATAAAACACCCAGGGAGAGGGCACCAAATATTACCATAGAAATTGATACTTGATTAAATTTTTTAAAAAGTAAATCAATATCAACGCTTGCATTGTTCATACTCAAAAAATAAATCAAAAATAAAATAATTATTATTAAAAAAAATGTCTTAAATAATTTCATTATGCAGATTTTACCTCGTTAACTAATTTCCCCTTCAATGATACTCCTTTAGAGTCTAAAATGGAAACATTAACCATCTCATTTAGTTTAGCCTTTCCTTTACCAAAAATTACCCATTTATTAGAATCAGTCCTTCCTGCCCAATGGTCTGGGGACATTTTTGATTGTTTTTCAACTAAAACTTTCTGAATTGAACCAATTAATTTTTGATTTCTTAGAATTGAGTGCTTTTTTTGAAGATTAATTACTTTTTCTAAACGTTTTTGTTTAATTGGTTCCAATATTTGATCCTCGTATTCGGAAGCTTTTGTTCCTATCCTAGGAGAATATTTAAAATTAAATGCACTATCAAATTTAACATCTTCCATTACACTAATCGTTTCCAAAAAATCTTTTTCAGTCTCTCCCGGGAACCCAACAATTATATCAGTTGATATTCCAACACCTGGAAGTATTTGTCTGATTTTTTTTGCTAAAATTAAAAATTCATCTTTTGTGTAGGATCGATGCATTCTTTTTAGAATTCTATCACTTCCTGATTGCAACGGTAAATGAATATAATTGCAAATATTATCGTATTTTCGCATTATTTCTAAAAGCTGATCAGAAATATCTTGGGGATGTGGGGAAGTGTACCTTATTCTATCAACTCCAGATATTTGAGATATAATTTCAAGAAGATCATGGAACTTATAATTATCATATTTAAATGAATTAACATTTTGACCTAGAAGTGTCAACTCCCTATACCCATTATTAACAGCATCTTCAGCTTCTGTAACTATACTATCAATACTTCGACTTCTTTCTCTTCCTCGGGTAAAAGGTACAATGCAAAATGTACAAAATTTATCACATCCTCTCATTATTGATATCCATGCATTTACTCCACCCTTTCTTTTTGGGAAAAGTCCTTCATACACTTCATATCTAGAGAGCTTAGTATCAACAATACTTTTTTTATCACTTATTGATCTATTTATTATGTCTGGAAGTTTTCTGTATGAGTCTGGACCAAGAACAATGTCAACAAATGGTTTATTCTCAAGTATGTCCTGCTTTATATTTTGTGCCATGCAGCCTAAAACGCCAATAATTAATTCAGGCTTATATTTTTTTAATTTATCCCATCGTCCTAACTGAGAATAAACTTTTTCTTCTGCTTTTTCTCTAATAGAGCAAGTATTAATAAAAATTAAATCAGAGTTTTGTGGACTATTAGACTTTATGAAACCCTCATCATTTAGCATTGCAATAATTAATTCAGAATCAGCTACATTCATTTGGCATCCAAGAGTCTCAATATAGAACTTTTTTTTCGGTGCTTTTTTAACCTCTTTTAGATTGGCAAGTAATTGTTTTTCAGTGGTTAATAGTTCGCTCATAATTATATTTCAAAACGATAACAACTTTACCGATTTTATGTTTATCTCCCTTTTTAGGTTTTTTAAGGTTTTTTGATATATAAAAGTATTTTTTATCATAATTTTTTTGTAGCTGTTATCGAAAAAAAAACAAAACTATTAATTTAATCTATTTTTCTGGCTGTCATTGTAGACACCAAAAAACCTAAATGATACCGCTTTAATCTTACAAAGTTTCCGATGTTAAAATATAAGTAATAAAAATGAAAATCGGTATAGAACCATTGCTAGAGAAAAGGAATAATAATAATTTGGGTAATAGAGAGTGAGGACCTTCATTTCATCAAAATACCTTTTCTTGTTACAAAGTAAACACCACTTGGATGTTTTTCACCATTTCATTTACCAACACATTACCAATTTTATAAAATTTTGGAATGTGGGTAATTATTTTTTTTAACCAATATGTTTTCCCTAATAATTTTAAATAATATAGGCGAATTAATAAAATAAGAATCAAGAAATTTGTCACCATTTTAAAACATATTGTCTGGTTTGGCTACAAATTTAATTTTGTTGATTATCACTCTATGATTAAAACAATATTGCCATAAATCTATTAAAAATTTAACCCATTTTTGAATTTACATAGTTTAACAAAAAAGATATCTTAGCCTTATTTAATATTTCAAAATATTATCAATACATACACATATCTGAGAATTTTTTTTAATCAAATTTGTCGAGAAAAAAGTGAACATCAGAAAACAATTTTGTTAGTGGTGCTACTTTAATTTATAATGAAAAGATAATTTGAAATTAATTTGGTGAATGAAAGAAATAATCTAAAGGGTTTTTTGATTCTCCATAATGATGAATTTCATAATGAAGATGAGGAGCAGTTGATCTACCGGTATTACCAGTGAGCCCTATTACTTCTCCTCTAGATACTTTTTGCCCATGTTTAACTTTAATTTTAGATAAATGGGCGAACAGTGTCGTATACCCGTTTCCATGATCTAACTTAATATGATTACCAAAACCTCCAGCATAATAGGCTCTTTTTACAATGCCATCAGCCGGAGAATGAATTGGAGTGCCAGATTTCACAGTAATATCTTGACCTTGATGAAAACGAGTCACATTATCAATTGGATCTTTTCTGTAACCAAAAGACGAGTTCAAATATCCACCTTTGACTGGTCTAATTGATGGTATTTTTGCAATACGATTGATATCTTTTTTTACTTTATCATAAATGGCTTCATAACTTTCAATTTCCAAATTTACATTTCTAGAAATTTTTTCTATATCTAATTGGAGAGCAATCAATTCTTCGTTGATCATCGGAGCTATGTTATCGGATAAAATATTTGATTTTATTCCGTATCCACCTGTGCCAAGTTTTCTAATATCTAAATCAATTTCTGGCATCCCAGCATAATTCCTTAAAGCTTTATCTTTTTCTTCAATCACTAAAACTTTATTATCAAGGTTCTCAAGTTTTTTTTGTAATCCTTTTAGGTTTTCTGACATGATATTATAATTTTTTTTAAAATCATTTAGTCTTTTTTTATATAGCGTACCACTTAAAATTTCTGCTGATAAATAAAGAATTGATAAAAAAAGGCAAGTGAAGATTGATACTAAAAAGATTGCCTGCCTACTATTTATTCTAAGTTGAGCAATCCTATCATCTGATTCTTTTTGTAAAATAAAATTATTCATTTTTATTGCTAAAATCTTTTATTTATTTTGCATTGGGTAAAATAAAAAAGTTTAGTTTTCTAACTTTTGACTACTATTTATTTCAGAAAATTTTTCAACGACAGGACTCTCACTTTTTATGCCTGTTATATTGTTTCCATCACCATCAATATCGACAAACTTTTCTTTAATATCATCAATGTTGTTCTCTTTCATTTCAATTTCTGCTCTTAAATCTTCTATTTTATTTACAAGATTGAAAAAATCTTTATTGCCTGAAAAAGAAGCCATATGTTCAGTTTTTGTATGCTCGAATACCAATTTGCCTAAATTTTCATAGGCTTTATTCATTTCTCGATGAAGTTGGTGTATCTCAAATTTGACTTTTGAAATACGAGTCATTTCCTCGGTTTTAGCTACTGCAATCTTGCTCATTTCTTCAGCTTTTTCAACTGCAGTAACGCTCCAATCTTTCATATTGTCTTTGAGATCATCCCAAAGTTTTGACATCATTAACCACCTTAATTATAACTAATTTAAATTAATTGAAACCCTACTATCGATAAAATCATTGTTATTTAGTACTTAAAACAGCCCAAAACTGTAAATTAAAAAATTTAAAAAAACAAATACTTATTTTTTTGAATTTGATATTTTGATAAACTAATAAAATTTTAAACAAGAGCATTAAGAATGCAAAGTAGTGATAGGAGGAGAATATTTTGTTAAATCAATACCTTCTACTGCAATTTTATATTCTTTCATTGATGGAGTTCTTCCAAGCAATGCAGAAAGAACCACAACAGGAGTTGAAGCCAATAATGATTCACCTTTTTTCTTTTCAGA